>Ga0136641_1000321_pt1 | contig 20488 bp, 27 predicted proteins | sample EliLak1302023Y_FD_115312 | JGI IMG/M metagenome (GOLD analysis project Ga0136641, IMG submission 115312) | Freshwater microbial communities from Elizabeth Lake, Yosemite National Park, California, USA - 13020-23Y | ecosystem: Environmental > Aquatic > Freshwater > Lake ...
TACGTGAATATTACAAGTAATTATTTTTAACTGTAATATTTTTGTAGATAATTTATGACGATAATAATGTCATAAGGTAGAAAAGTCGCGAGCGGCGAAGCCGCCCTACAATTCTTCACAGCATTTATATAGGAAGTAGTTTTGAGATTATGAAGAGAGTCTACAGTCATGTTTATAATTCATTACATTCTTGTGAAAAACCTCTATATCAATATATTATTGATAATGGTGGATGGGATATCTTTGAGTTTGTTATCTTTCAAGAATATACAAATGTAAATAGAGAGTTCTTATTATCAAAAGAGAGAGAATATATAGAGCTTTATAAGCCACACTATAACTTTAATAGACCTATTATTTCAGAAAAAGAGCGGAATTATAGAGAAAATACTGAAGAAAGGAAACAACAAAAGAAAGAATATTATGAGAAAAACTCAGATCGCTTCAAAGAAAAGTATAGAGAGGATATTAAACTAAAAGCTATTCGTCCAGAGTATCCTAATATACTTGAATTTATCAAAACTTTAGAGGCCCCATCTATCAACTCCTCTTAGAAAGTATAGTAGCTTCTATGAAATTTATGTATCCACCTGGGAATCCAGCAAACTTTCAAAAACTTTCCAGCAAAAAAACAGAGTTCAGGGAGGAGGGCAGGGCGGCCTTCGGCCGCTGTCTCCTGGTTTCCATTTTACATTCAGCAAAGTTTCACTGGAGATTTACAGCTGGATTCCCAGCAACCAACAAGATTTCATAGAACTATCTCTTAGAGTGTATAGGGCGCAATATTACTTTCATAGGGATGTATCTTTCGCTGGCTGGATCTCCAGCTGGAATCCAGCAAAAAACAGAGTTCAGGGAGGAGGGCTGGGCAGCTGTCTCCTGGTTTCCATTTTACATTCAGCAAAGTTTCACTGGAGATTCCCAGCTCGATTCCAGCAATTATAGCTCCAACAGCATAAATATATACACATTACACACATTACACACACAATACACCCAACACGCATAAATTTATACCACACTTTTTAACACAAATAGATAGATGGAAAATTTATTCGGTCTAACTCGTGGCAAAGTTTTTGGAGAGCCTCCGCTTTATGTTGACAAGGAGCGTAAACCTGGCATGACAGATATGCCGAAGCCTACAGTGATCAGCTGGTTATCTAAGGCTCCCTTTGTGTTGATAACATCCCCAAATTTCGTTTGGGCTTCAATCAGTTTAGCGGTGTATCGCTGGGCCCCCTATGATCTGAGTCCAGACTCGGCCGCTGCCTTAGCACCTATGAGTCTAGCCTTTCTCAGCTCCCGTCTTCCTATCTGGCTACCCCTTGTCTTAGGATACTTTGCTTTCTGGCACGTATAAGCTGCCATCTGAAAATTGAACTTCAAACTCCGCACTAGCATATCACCCGCCATGATCTCCCTACAACAGCAGAAGTTACCCCAGCTCTTTGCAGTGATGGATCCATCCCCCTCACTCCCTTCTCGCTACTATGTATTTATGGCATACGAATGTCATGATACAAGTATCCAGATAGTTGACAATATGAAATTCAGCAAGCCATTCACTGTATGGATAACTCATGATGAACAGGAACTTCCATTCACATCAAGAATACACTACATTGACGCACAGGCCGATGTCACTTTCTGGGATACAGGCATTAACATTATGTCAGATGAGAATGAGTTAATTCCTGTGGTGGATTTCAAGACACCGCTCTTGCTACCAAACGAGTCAAACCGTATCTCACCGGTCTATGTAAGCCCAGACAGTATCATCTCAAAGACTGCGCATCAAATTGTTGCCCGCTCGCGTAGAAACGAGATGATGGATATTCTTCTAGATCTTATATATGCCGAGTTGCATTATACGCCGCCAGAGCCTCCAACAATCCAGCGACTACACCCAGCTATAAAGAAGGCTGCCCCAGAACCCGGATTCAGTCTACCACCTCATGCAGCTGCAACTTTTGTCAGGGCGCTTGTCCAGGATAAGAAGCTCTGCAGCATTACTACAAATTCATTTGATGAGATTACAGTCGTTGGAATTACTCCCTGTTTCCATTGCTTCGATTGCGAAGCACTGGAAACGTGGCTCTCCACCCATGAATCCTGTCCAGAGTGTCGGTCATCAGTCGCGACAATTGTGAAATATAAACGCTAGTTCTTCACCTTCCTAGTCCCATTATTCTTTTTCCAGTAGCTACTGTTCCAGTATTTGGACCCATATCCAACAAACAGCTCCTCACCAGCTTTAATATTTCTCTTAGATACAACCCGCCCATCTGTATAAAAAACGATATTCGCTTTATTCAGTGTTCCTTTAGGACTATTGATACGGCTTGTCCAGTTCCCCTTCTTCAACCCATCCACGTAAAACTTTTTCTTGCTGTCAGACGGGTCATCAAGTGTAAGAACATAGGTTCCGAGACCAGTATCACTGAACTTCTTCTCAAACTCTGTATCCGTTAGATGTTCACCTCTGTAAAATCCAAGATCTGTGTTGACGGGAATATCTTTCTTAGCAAAAACACCAGTCCCAGCACCGGGTACACCTGACTCTTTCAATTCAATCAAATTCTTTTCCGCATGCTTCTCAATTGCTGTCTTGGGAAACTCGGGAAACAGCTTCATTTCTGATTTGTGAGATTTAAAGTATAGATTATTATTCATATATGCAGGTTAACGGAGAACTTACAGCAATTGGTATAAATACTCAAACAGATAAGGCATATTTCCACAACTTCACATCTGTCTACGAACGTTTTCTTTTTGATAAGAGAGAGTCTGCAAAAAAGATTCTGGAGATTGGTGTCTTCCATGGCTCATCAATACAGATGTGGGAACGTTACTTTCCTAATGCAAAAATCCTCGGTCTTGACATAACATCTGTCTATTTTAATGAGCGGACATATAGTGATAGAGTTGCTCTTACACTATGTGATGCTACAGATGTTAACCAGTTAACATCTGTGATGGCTGCTTACTCATTTGAACCTGGATCTGTAGACTTTATTATTGAGGATGGTAGTCACTTGGTAAGTCACCAAGTAAAGACACTTGGACTTGCATGGAAATATGTTAAACCTGGTGGCATCTATATTCTAGAGGATATGCATACAGCTGTTCCCCTACTTATTGGTCGGCACGCGCACATTCCACACGATGGAGGATATATTGACGCGTCTCCGACGACCGATCAGCGCGTTCTCGGAACAATGTATGGATATCCCGACCTTTTTCCTGGTCTACCGATTGACGAAGTTGAACATATTGCATATGTATCTAATGTGAAGACGATGAGTCTCACGTGTATATTTACCAAAAAACATTCTAATCTATAAATATACATGTGGTCTAACTCTGCGGCTGTTATTGAGCACGTGAAGAATTCATTTGCTGCTACGGAGGCTGGAACATCTACGCTCGATGCTGAGGTTCTGGGTATGAGTGGCAGTACGGGGCGCAAAACGAGAATGTTCTATAACAATCTCGGTAATACACAGGATGCCATTAATGTAATAGATATTGGTGCTAAGTTAGGAAGCTCTACAGCCTCTTTTCTTAAGAATAATGGCAACGTTAGCGTATGCGTAGTTGACGACTGGTCACAGGGTGGTAGCTCTGAAGAATTAATAAACACTGTTAAGTCTTCAAAGCTTACATCTGTCGTGTCAAAGCCTGACGATGCCGATCTTGCGCTCTTACCGAAGGCCAACATTGTCCTGTATGATTCTTTCTATTTTGACGGTGAACTTGAGCGCAGTGTCAAAAAGCTGAGCGCAGTCTTCGCCGATGTATGTGTTCTTATCGTAGATGATTGGAATGCTATTGGCGTTAATAATCAGACATATAATGCACTTTCTGCAATTGATTACACGGTAGTCTATGAGAATGGTGTAAAAACAAATTATGACTCAGAGGCGGCGGCCACATATTGGAACGGTATGTGTGTATTCGTCTTAGTGAAGAATGGCGTAAAGGCTGATGCGCCTGTGCCGATTGTTGTAGCACCGGTCGCTGAGCCGGTTGCTGCGCCCGCTGAGCCGGTTGCTGCACCTGCTGAGCCGGTTGCTGAGCCGGTTGCTGAGCCGGTTGCTGAGCCGGTTGCTGAGCCGGTGGCTGCACCTGCTGAGCCGGTTGCTGAGCAGGTGGCTGCACCCGTTGAGCCGGTTGCCGAGACGCCCGCGTAAGGCAATTTGCTTAGATAAAATTGAACACATAGCCACCCTACCCATCATCACACCTGAACATCTTCATCTCTAAAATGAACACACACTCGCACTTTCACACGCACGTGAACACACACAGCTGCGGCTGCGGTCGCACGCACATCTCGGCTCACACGCATGTTCACATGTATGAGACGGGCCCTGCCAAGATGCCTGCAAATGTGCCAGCGTCATCGCCGTCGCCAGTGGCACGTCGCACCCGCTCCAAGCTCCAGCGCGCAACGTGGGAGAATACTCCTTGGGGTGTCGCTGACAAGGACATCGCGGATCTTCTGACCTTTCTGCGCCAGAGCGACGATCCGTGGGAGCGCTCTCTGATTCCAGAGGTTGAGAAGGACGCTATCAGTCGCATGGCGAAGCGCGCCAAGAAGGCGACTGCGTGAGTAAACAGGGATATACCTACTGTAAAAAAACAAATACAAGACACCTTTTTGGTTTACCAAAGTAAAAAGAGCTCTTGTTGATTTTTTTATTTTTGTTTTTATTTACGTCTACACCATCTTAGATGTCATCAACATTGAGGTCCTCATCACCGTCTGCAACCTTCTTGAGAGGCTCATCCACCTCAAACTCAATGCCATCATCAGCATCACCTTGGCCCGTCTCCACCAGAGAAGAATGGAGGCGCTTCTCCAAGAGCAGCCTCTTGATGTTCCGCGCGCTGACAGTCCCCTTCACCTCAAAGTTTGAGCCACTTTGAACAACAATGATGATATCGTTTACACAGATACGGGCCATATTCTTGTCAACCGCCTTCGCTGTGACCTCAATGAGCTCGCTCCTGTGCTTGGGATTAGGAATGTACACACGGAACATTCCATCACCCATAGTCTTGAAGGCCTTCCCAAAGAGAACGTCAGGGTCCGTGAGAGCTTCTGCCTCCACATTGGCGTTCTTTCGCTCCTTGCGCTCCTGCGACGCCTTCTTGTTCTTCATGCTCTTCATATTGACAGACATCTTGGCTATTAGTTAGAAGAGGATAAAAATAAATAAGTAATTCGCGCCCATCAATTTTTTTCGGTTTATGCGAGTCCGTCATCGCCTGCAATCGACGCGATAAGAGGCCAGCCGCCAGCTTGGAGCCAGCGCTCCACATTCTTGGGATGCCAGACAGCCATGGCAATCCCCTCCTTGTAGTTGCGCATCCGCTGCTTGTGGCGTGCCTTCTCCTCGCTCTTGATATCTGCCGCAAGATACTTCATAAGCTGAAGTGGATCTGTGGGAAACATGTTCAGACGCTCATTCGCAATCTGCCGCCTGAAGAAGTAAGAGGTGAGCTTTTCATCTGAGAGGAGAAGGTGGCTGCGCATCTGAGGGAGCGAGAGGGCTTCCTTGATAAAGCGCTTTTGCGTGCTGAGAATCCCGAAAATACGCTCACTGCCCTGGTGGCGCAAACTCAAATCCTGGAAGTAGCCTGTGAAGATCTTCAAGATGAGCGCTGGCGAAGTGGCCGGATTCGCCAGGAGACGGCCAATGCGACTCTCCATAGAAGGAATCACATCAACCAGTGAGGGGGTGAAATACATCTTGAAATAGTTGTAGATCGCGTGGCAACAAATACTGCGGTTCCACTCGGGAAGCACCTTACCAGTTCCACAGAGGGCGATGAAGACATCCGTCATAGAGACATTAGGCAGGTTCCAGGTGTGGCTGCGAACGTGAATCATCGCTCTCACGTCTGCCTCAGTGAGAACAATCTTGCCACTGTTAAGCGAGAACTCAATGACGGTCTGGATGCGGCCCATCATAGACTCCTGTGAGTAGTCGAGTGCATGAAGAAGGAAGCGCCGCTCCTGGAGGTTGAGAAAGCGACTCATCCAGACCGTCTTATCATAGAAGTCATGGTGCTTCAGACAGGTATTACTTTCTGCATGGCAATAGCTGCGGCACGGTCTCAGATCGCGGAGACGAAAGGCTTGGCAGATGGACATTTTGCGCGAGTCAGTGGATAGTATACAAAAAATAAATAAGGTGGTTTTCAATTTTATTGGTTTTACTTCTTACCCTTACGCTTCTCAGCGGCGATCTGCGCCAAGCGCACATGCTTTGCCGAGCCGAGGCGGTCAGCGCCCTGCCGCTTCTCCTTCGCGCCCTTGTGGCCCTGCTTCTTCGTTTGCGGCGGACTCTCCATATCTACTGTTGTAAGTGGAAGAGGTGCTTGAGGACTGGCTGGGGACTGGTTGTGTTCAATTTTTCTCCGCGAGGTTGAAGAGCAGCTCCTCAAAGTCAGCAGGTGCTGTCTCTTCCACAGAGATGACATCGCGTGCCCATGATCCCACCAGCGGCTCTCCATCACGATAGTCTCCGCCGCCACGACCATTGCCTTCCGCTGTGAGAAGAGGGAGAGGGTGAATCGTGAAGTCCTCGCTAGACTTAGGAACCTTCCTCTTGTCAACAAACAGCTTCTTGCTGTGGTTGACAATGATGGGATAGTTGTTAGTGCTCTTCTCCGTGGGACGAATCTCGTTATACTCTGTGCAGAGGCGGTAGAGATTCTCTTCATGGTCTGGCTCGTTATCCGCGTAGTCGCCAGCCCAGACTACACGAGACTTGTGATGGAATCCCTCTGGGCTCAGAGCGAACTCGAAGGTAGAGATGAAGTTGTTACCAATCCACGAGTGCTCCATCAGCTTGAGGCCGTTTCCGTATCTATGCGCCAACATCCACACAACGATCTTACCGTCTGCGCTGAGAACGATGGGGTAGTAGTACTGGCCCATTTTGTTCGCTGTGTTTTTGTTTGTAAAAAATAAATTAAGGAAGGTTATATTCAATTTTTTGCGATTGTAAGAGCTACTTAGCCGCCACACACTTGCCGCAGAGGTGGATGCTCTCATCAACTGTGAACTCAGAATCAGTGACTCCGTCAACGAGGTCGTTGCAGAGGTGGCAATAAGCCTCATATCTCTCCTCCAGACAGCCGCCAGGGCCCATGTGGCCGAGCTGGTTGAGGTGGCCCTGCTCACAGCCGTCGCAGCGCTTTGGGCCGCTATCCAGCGGGATGAAGTCCTGCCCTTCTTTCTCAGGGTTGAGCACTGTCATCTTGCTCAGAACCTTCTCAGGGCTCACCTCCTTATCCGAGGCGTCCTTGTAGATAAAGAGCGCTCCCTTCACATAGGTGAAGCGGCTGTAGTTGCCTGTGGGGTTGAGGTAGAAGTGGTCTTCTGCGTGGTCAGAGAGGACGTTGAGGACGTGAGGCGCTGGTGACGTAGATAGCACAACATTGCGCGCGGCCTTCACAGGGCAGGAGAAGATCATTGGACTTCCGTAGGACGGCCCCTGTACATAGATGCCTGGCTTTCGCGCGTTGTAGAAGGAATAGGTGCGCAGCTTGGACTCGCCGAACTCAGGCAAGTAGGCGTTCTTGTCAAAGTAAGACGGCTGGCAGTTGAGGTAGGCTGCGACGTGCTCACCTGTGGGGTCGAAGTGGTCGCGACAGCCTGGGCAGTGGCAGGCTGGCATGAAGCCATAGAAGCCTGTGCCGTTGTGGCCAGGGTCTACCGCACGCATCGCGGCGCGCTCAGTCAACACCTCTGTTGCGGTTACAGTGCGGGGGAAGGCCATTGTGTCTATGTATGATGAGGCTCAGCGGCTCAGCGAGTTCAAATTTACACAAAAAAAATTGATTTTTGTGGGTTTTGGTTTGGTTCTTTTTGTGGGTTTTGGTTTGGTTCTTTTTGTGGGTTTTGCTGTTTACTCGTCCTCCAGATCCGCAGGCTTTGCGAACTTGGTGTCGATGGTCTTCGTGGCGCTGTTGTAGCGCCCGACCCACTCATACTCCTCAGTGAGCAGATCGCCGCGCATGTTGCGCAGGTAGCTGACACCCTTGTGAGTGAAGGGGGCGAAGACCGTGGGGCCGTTCTCGTCCGCTGCGACAGGCGCAGGCGAGGCAGGCAGCGGCACATCAGCTGCGGCTGGCGCGGCGGCCTTAGCAGCCTTGCGCTCAGCGACCTTCTTGTCGTGGGCAGCGCGCTCCTCAGGGCTCATCTCGCTGAGCTTCTTAGGACCGCGCCGCTTCTGCGACGAAGTATCGCTGGCGTTGCCATCCGCCTCAGGGGCGGGCACAGCATCAGCCACAGCAACAGGCTCAGCGGCAGAAGGCGCAGCGGCGGCAGCTGCATCCTTCTTTGCCTTCGCAGCCGCGCGCCCAGCCGCCATCTTCGCCTTCTGCTCCTCAGAGAGAACCTTCTTAGGCTTCTCCTCGGCAGCAGCAGGCGCGGCAGCAGGCTCAGCAACCACAGCCTCAGGCGCAGCAGCAACGATGGCCTTGGCAGCCTTCGTCGCAGCGCGCTTGAGCGCAGCAGCGGCCTTCGTCTCCTCGCTCTGCGGCTTGCGGACCTTCACAGGCGCCCCAGGAACTGGGGGCACTGCGATGGCCTTCTGGGGCGTAGACGGGGCGCCGCTGTAGGCGGCGAACGCGCACAGCAGCGCGTCCTTTCCAACGTGGTTCTCCAGAGCGACGAACAGGTCGACGATGCTGATAGAGGCCATTTTGAGGGTCTTTTAGAGTGTTGTAGCTTTAAAAGGGATGATTCTATTGGCCAGAAAGGTCCATTCAATTTTTTATTGAAATTGAATGGGGCGTTAGAAAAGGGGGTATTTGGGGTCAATATAGGGTATTTTGAGGCCATGGTTCAATTTGATTATAAAATTGAATGAGGGCCCTCAGAGAAGATAGATATAGTTTCATAGCAACACACTCTGAAACACCCGCAAAATGGCCACCCGCCGTTCTGTCCGCCTTGACGCCGCCCTCGTCCGCAAAGCTTACCAGGCTGGAAAGGCCTGGTATAGCGCAGCCACAGCAGTGTGGGAGACCGAGCCTGACAACCACGGCCCGCGCATGCCTGACAGCGCCCTCCAGCTGGAGGCCGTCTGGCTCGCTGCTGAGGAGCGCTGCTCAGCCGCTGGCAAGCTGCTGCTGGCGCACGACCTCTTCGACTGTGTCGCCCTGCCTGGTGATCTGGAGGAGCGCCAGCAGGGGCTCAGCACTGTAGAGATCCTGCAGCTGCTTTACCCGCTGGTCTGAGCCTCCCTTCTGTCAAAAACAATGGAAAACATAAATACCCCTTTTTTATTGACGGTAAAATTGAACTTGCGTCTGGAGGAGGATGCGTATCCTCTATAGCAAAAACCACCATGGCCTCCGCCACAGTTGAGCGTCGCGCGTCTGTCCTCTTTCACGCAATTGAAGAGCAGGTGGGCATCCTCTTTGATGAACAGAGAGCGACCCTTGAGGCCATGCGCGCTAAGCAGCTACAGCGCATAGAGAAAGCGACAGCGACTGCGGACTTTAACGAGCAAGAGGTGGCCCGTCTGAGCAAACATCTAACAGACGCCACACATCGCGCTGGCCTTGCGCGTCGCAATGCGGATGACGCGCGCCAGAAGATGATCTCCATTGTGACGGCACTAGAGGCAGTCAACTCGGCTGTCTCTATGGGACAGCAGTTTCTTGAGATGGCCGCTATGGCTATCCAGCCACCTCTTGCTACGGCGAAGCCGCCGGCATAAGTTTTAAAGTTCTCCAGATTAAAAATCCAAACCGCGTCTTTTTTTCCAAGAATCCTGAAAGTGGTTCTAACTAAATTTTTATGTCTAGAGTATAAAATGCCACGTCCCTGTGCTCCGTACATGAGTGCGAATGGTAAGTTTAACTCTGAGAGGGCTCTCATGAGTGGATACAATTCAATGGATCGTGCGCGCTGTGATCTTGAGGCGTCAAAGATACGCGGCTCCCTCCGTTCTGGATCAATGCCCCACGGCGGCCGCCGCACGCGCAAGAATCGCAAGACTCGCAAGAGTGGCAAGAGCCGCCGCAATCGCCACTGAAGGGTAAACTCTAAAAATTAAATTTAACGAATCTCAAATAGCTCCGTTAAATTTGAACTCGCATCTGCAAGAGAGGGTAAGCATTCACTTTCTATCAACAGCAAGAATGGCCTCTCCCCTTCTTCAACCCGTCTGCCTCTTGGCGAACCAAATGAGTCTGGCTGACCTAGAGGCTCTACAGGCTCACGTTGCATCTCTCATCACTGGATTGACCGAGAAGAAGCTGATGACTCCAACTCAGATTCGCCAGGAGGTCATCAGCTTAGCAGCAGAGAAGAGCAAGGCTTTCAAAGCCGGATGGAGGAAGCTCGTGATGCAGGAGGACATGGTGGAGAACGTATTTGGAATCCTCGAGGAGTGCTACCCGAGCCTCCGCACCAAGAGCAGCAATGAGGACGGCTGGAAGGCTGCGCGAGAGCTGGGTGGTCGCGACACTGCAAAGTGGCAGGAGTTCAAGCTGCGCGTCATCCGACACTTGTTTGAGAAGGGCTCGTTCGGCTCTCCTGAGGAGGAGGAAGGTTTCCATGACTTTGAGGACACTGCCGGTGGCTGTGATGAGATTGCCTGGGATGCTGCGTGTGATCTGCTTGCTGAGCCCAAGCGGTAACGCATTGGAAGCGTAAATTTGAAGGCGCATCTGGAGGAGAGGTAAGTATCCTTTCCAATCACAGCAAAGATGTCCTCTCCCCGCCGCATCACTGCCGCTGAAATTCTTGCTGAACGCGCCACCCTCCGCACAGAGCTCGGCTACATTCCTCACGGAACTGGTCGCGGCTGGTCCAACATGCTCTGGGTCTACTGCGATTGCCCCAACTGCCGTGACGAGTATGACCCTACAGGTGAGGAGTCTGCAAAGTATCTGAACATGGACCACGAGTCCTTCTTCAGGGGACAGTCGGATAAGCCCAGCTTCGCCTTCAGCAAGATCGCCAAGGAGTCATTCCTGGCTCACAGTAAGCCTGGCTTCTACGTGGGAAAGCGAACAGACTGTCTCAGTCTGGAACAGGTCAAGGAGATTGCTCTCCAGGCGCCTCTCATCCTCCACATCGGAGCCGACTACGCCTGGAACGAGTACATTCCATCACAGGACGAGACTGTCTGGCGGCGCCGCGGCTATAAGGATGGGCGCAGTGTCTGGTTTCAGAAGGAAGAGGATAAGACGGTATCCGCAGACAAGCTGCTCGAGCATCTCACCGCACTGGCACAGTAAAGAAAGAAATAAACCAAAAAACACAAAAAAATTGATCACTTTTTTACGTGGAGAGACAGTATCCCCCCCAAAGACACAAACAAAATGGCCTCTTCTCTTAATCTCTACACCTACTACGACAAGGTTGATGAGGAGTATAAGTGGCTCACTCACTCGGCTGTGAATACTCACATCTTCTTCTGCAAGGAGTGTGGTGTGGAGGATCACAGCAGTGAGGGCTGCTGCACGGAATGCCTGGAGAAGCAGCATTTCATGCAGCGGCGCGACCTCGCAGAGCGCTTCTACCTCGGCGAGTGCTATGCTGAGCATGATGATGGCTACGCGGCAGCCAAGGCTTGGTATCTCGGCGAGCTCGGTGAGCCTCCTACGCTGGAGCAGGCGTATTACCACGGCAAGAAGCTCTTGACGTGGTATGACTCTGTAGAGGAAGAGGAAGAGCACGTCTGCAGCGGCGCCTTCGAGTATCGGCCAGAAGAGCGCGTGTGTGACAAGAGTGACGACCCTCGCTGCCCCCAGCACATTGACGAGTGGTTGTTCTGAGGAATTTCGCGTAACACAAAAATAAAAAACAAAATTTTTTCGTATGGGTGTAGAAAAAATTGAGCCACTCGCCTGCCTAGCTTTTAGTATTCATGCCATAGACAATAACAGAATGTCGCTTGCCTCTAGACTCCGCGTTGTTCCGACGCTTGGACTCGTCAACATGGCAAATGCATACTGGAATCCAAAGATGCAGTGCCTCATGCGCCCAGCACAGTCAGGCAAGACTCGCACAATGCAGGACATGATCCGCACATGGGAAGAACTTGCTGTGGGCGGCCTTGACTCAGAGAAGATTACTATTGTCATTGTCAGCAAGAACCGCTCCCTTGTGAGCCAGCTGCACGCGCGAATGGCAAATGACCTCTATGAGTCAGCTCTTGACGGGGCTGACGATGAGAGCGACTCCTCTACTGCTGACGCGAAGATTGACGGTGACGTCTTCTCGTGGATGAGTGGCACAAAGAACACGAACATCAGTGCGGGTGATCTTGCTCTGAGAATCATCCTCGGAAACGTCAAGATGGTTATTTGCTGTGCTCATAAGAAGCGACTTGAGTATATTATGGATCTTCTCAGGTCGCTCAATGAGGCGCGTGTGAAGAAGCTCTTCACACGAGAGGTAAATGCTTTCATTGATGAGGCAGACGCTTCTATCAAGCTCTGGACCCAGTCTTCGCTAGACATGACGAACTCTCCATGTGTGCGCTCAGTCACCCTCGTCAGCGCAACGTTTGACTCAGTCATTGAGCACTATGGTCGCATCAAGGTCAAGGGTTACGAGACTACGCATCCAGACTGCTATGTCAAGCTGTCAAACTGTAACGTGGTTGAGTTCCAGTCTGCAGGTGCGGCGCCTGCCTACCTCAAGGCTGTCTATAATGCGCATAAGGAGACCCTCTGTCGCCCTGGTATGCGCGTCTTCACACCAGGTGACCTATTTGTAGCAACCCATGACGAGATTGCAGAGTTTCTTCTGTCAGAGGGGTTCGCAGTTGCTGTTCTCAACGGGGCACGCAAAGTCATCCTACTTCCTGATAATCCTGTTCCGCTTGTGATTGCCAAGTATGCGCCGGATGAACCTGAGGAGGTGGGCAAGACCATTGCACGGATGTACCGAGATTTCAAGATCGCGCGCTTCCCGTTTGCCATCACAGGCCAAATGTGTCTTGGCCGCGGCCTCACCTTTCAGTGTCAGGTCTTTCGCACTGGATTTGTGAACGGCAACATTGTGGAAGAGCTGGATTATGATTTCCTCTTTGATGCTGGAATTGTTCCTCAGATTGATGATCGCGCGACCGCCTATCAGTGCCTTGCACGCGTTCTGGGCAATACGCGCGAGTTTGAGAACTATGAGCCTTGCACAGTGTATACCTCAGCACGAGTCCACGCTACTGTGTTGTCAGCTGAGCGGATTGCAGTAAATCTTCCGCAGCTTGTTTTGCAGAACAATCTTCAATGGGTTGACAAGAACGTAATGAACTGGGCTGACCACGGAGATGCTGCACTTTACTGGGAAGACATTACACGCCCTAGTCTCAATCACTCAACAAATGATACGCATTACCGCATCTTCCGCACCGAGGAGACTGCACAACAGGCTTGCAACATTCTGGGTAAACGATTTGTTAAGCGGTCAAAGAACGAGGCTGGATTCTATGAGCGAAATCTTGGCGGCGCTGCTTCTGGTGGAATGCGCATCGTACAGACTCTTGACTGTGTGAAGCGTCTGCATAATACTTACAGCGGCTCAGGCGACTCTAAGGGTTACTGGGCCTTCATTCCCGTTTACAATGATATCAGAAACGCAAATACCCTGCGCTTCATCATTCCTCTGATTGACCCACATATCACGGCTGCTCAGAAGGCCGCCATCATGGCGCTCCCTGGAGGCTTCACGATCTCGCAGGTGGGGGAAATTAACTACAGGGCAATTTAAAAAATCAAACACAAAAACACCTTATTTATTTTTGCAAAATTGAACTACTCAATGCGTGCATTTAAGCATCTATCAAGCAATCATATAGAAACGAACAGAATGCCCATCCGTGTTAAGAAGGCTGACGGCACAGTTGAGATTGTCTCACCCAAGAAGACATATGTTCCTGATGTGCAGGAGGACATCCTCTCGTGTGAGAGCTGGAAGAACAGTGCCCGCTTCAAGGCTATCAAGGACAAGGAGACACAAACAAAATACTACAAGAGGATGAACGCCTCGCCTGACGTTCTTCAGCTTGTGGAGCTCGAGTCAAAGCCCTTCGGAACAGAAGCAGAAGAGATTATTTCTGAGATCTTCGGCCTCGGTCCCAGGACATCCTCTCAAAACGACGGCACGCTCAATGGTAAGAAGATTGAGATCAAGTCTGCGCGCTACTGGGCAGGCAAGGACGACTGCCGCTGGCAGCATCTTGAGCCTGATCATGACTATGAATACGCGCTCTTTGTAATCCTTGACTTCCAGGGTTGGAAGGTGTGGGGTATCAAGAAGTCAGTGCTGATGGGTGAGCCACGCGAGAAGAAAATTGTTACTTTCCAAGGAAAGCAGGGCTGGTGGACCACAAAGTCTGCTATTCTTCCTTACCTTACACCTATCAAGACGGTTGCGGAGCTTCAGGCGTTTGTGCAGTAATAGGCTTATCCTTCAGCCTCTCATTAATCAACTTAATATACTCGGCATTTAACTCAATTCCAACAAATGGAAGACCAAGATTTTTTGCTGCCAAACACTCGCTACCAGAACCCGCGAAAGGCACTAGCACATATCCATCTGATGGACCCTGCTTACAAGAGCGGAGCAACTTATCACAGAGTGCAAGAGGCTTCTGCGTAGGATGGTCAACCCGCTCGTTCATTCCAGCTCCACCAGCAAGAGCTGGAATCTTGATAACATCCCTCGGCAGAGCACCATTTACGTGTGCTGTATAAACCGTCTTCTTATCACCCTTAGAGAATCGCCCCTTCGTAGCCTGGCGCTCCCTCCCAGCTGCGCCATTTAGAAAGCCCTCTGTATATGCCTCCCTGATATCGTCCCTGTGAAAGACCTTATCATTTTTCCACAAAACAATTATACTCTCATGAGAACGCTGCCAGAAGTTCAGTGATGGCACGTTCTTGTTCGTATAATGCCAGACAATCCAGCGGCGATTTACACTGTAAGGAATCTTAGAGAGAATAAGAGCAAGAATTTCGCTAAACCCATAAATGAACATCGTGCCATTCGGCTTTAGGATGCGAAGACACTCCTTGATCCAATTTTCACACCAGATCAAGTATGCATCCATCGGCTGCTTGTCGCTGTCATTTCCGAAATCCTTTCCAATATTGTAAGGAGGATCCACAATAATGATCTGCGCGGAGTCAGCGTCCAATGTTGGCAGAATCTTAAGAGTATCACCATGAATCACATCTTGCCGCAGATTGATAGGCGGTGTATCAACAAGCGGTTGCGGCGGCGGCACCGTCTCCATAACATTTACAGGCGGTCCCAGAAGAGCAATGAGTCCACTCTTGGATTTTCCGCTGATTCCCTTAATCTTACGCTCCTTACACAAGGCCTTTAGTTCGGGAACTGTCTTTGTAGTATAATCCATTGGGTTTGTGACGATATTAGCCGGGTTTATCGGCTCAATTTTTGCTAGTAGCTCACGGACCTTCTTCTCAACTAGCTGTTCAATCGTGCTGTCCTTCTTACACGGGATTTTTCGGTTCTTATGAACCTCTAGATGTCCTTTTTGTTTGAATACTTTAGAGCAATTCTCACAGTTATAAATCACCATTTGGTTCTATACTGTGAATGGTGAAATTATTTAAGCCATGTATCACCGATTTTCACTTTTTGGTGATGCCGGAGATTTATAAGCGATAAATTTGAAACTCTAACCACCCAGTAAGCATCAAGACAATGTCAACAGACTCCCCAGACCTTATAGTGCTCCAGAAGATACGGGACAACAAGGATGTGCAGCGGACGATACATCCTATTGATCGGCTCAAGCTTCTCCAAGGGTTCGCTGAGCGGGACTACAACCCCAACACGGCCAACCTCATTGACACACTCTTAGAGATTATTGACGGGCTTCATAGCCGCATATGTAAGTTTGAGGAGGCCGCCACCGCGGCAAACACCGGATAAAAATTGAAGGACGCCCCCCACCCTAGGTAATCACAACATCGTCTAGAATGCCCTCTTCTACCGAGTTCTACCTTCTCGCGGAGGAGCGCTACCCCTTCACGTTCGACAACGAGACCAACCAGAAGATCGCCCAGACGCGCCGCGACTATGTGGCTGCACTGCTCGAGTGCAAGGCGCAGCCGGCCTACTACGCCATCACCTCAGCGGGTAACCTTCCATGCAGCTCGGTGCCCTTCATGCCTGACGACACTGCTGGTTGGCAGCGGGTGAAGGCGCATGGGCGCAGCAGCAAGAAGAGTCGCCCGTCCAAGCAGCGCAACCTCGACGATTACGAGGACTTCTGAAGTCTGGTCTAGATAAACAAGAAACCATAAAACCCATAAAAACACGGCGATTTTTACGTTGGTAAAATTGAAGTGGCATTGAAGTATACACTATTTCAATGCCACTGCTAATTAAAATGGCGGACGGCACCACGAAAGAAGTCACACTGCGACCCACCATAGACATAGACACGGATTACTGCCCAGCAACATGTAAGGCGCGCACCAAAACTCTTCGCAAGAGGGTTCGCATCAGCCATGCCCTCACGCGTCAGATGTGGGCCTATCGGGCTCTTCAGTGGAACATCATCAAAACGAATAAGAAATGTTCAATGAAAGAGGCGAAGGTCTTGTCAGAGGATCCAGACCCTTACGAGAAGACCTATGTCTTCTATTGTCTTTGATTGATATCATCGATATTTTTTCAGTTCATATGGTAGAGAACAAGTATGAGTGGTAAACTAAGACAAAGAGGTGCGCCTCCTCAAAGAAACGGCTGGGTTGAAAAAGAGGTTGTTCCGGCCGCTGAAGAAAACGATGGTATGCCACCTGTTGCGCGTGCGGTAAATCAGCGCGCAGTTGCTGCGGCACCAGTCGTCAATGCTCAGGCAGTTGCTGCGGCACCATTCGTTAATGCTCGCGCAGTTGCTCAGCAACAAATGCAATTACTTCTCCAACGCCCTGTAAAAAGAAACGATGAAAAGGCAGACCGAGCACGCCAATGGGACCTTATTAACTTTCTGGTAGAACAGACTAGAGAGGCGGCCGAAGTAAGAGCGGTAATGGCCCAGAACGCCGCCGCCGAAAGGAATGCTGCGGACGCCGTCGCCCAAAATACACAGCGTGGTCTGCGAAGTATAGAAAGGGGTGTGGTCTCCGTTGGCAGAGAAGCCGCGCGAGGAACCGCTGCTGGATTGGCAGCCGCCGCCGAAGCAAGAGAGGCAGCGCGTATTGCGGCGGAAGGTCTTGATGTAGGAGTACAGGGGTTGGCAGTTGGTCAACAAACCCAGAGACAGGTTTCAATGGTTCAGGCGACCACAAACCTCCTTGTTAGAAAAAGCAATGCGATTATAGCACAAGGAGCACAAATACTAACAACAGTCACACGAACAGAAAGCATGGTGGGTAGACTGAGTGTAGCTGCCGCATATCAACAGGGTAATCGTATAGGATTGATTGGAGCATGGGTTCAGAATGAATGGCTGATGTGTGCAACATTTATTATCTTAACGCCTGTTTTTCCCGTTAGTGTACAAAGTATACAGAGCTGGTATGCTCTTACAATGGGAACTGTAAGAGGAGGTCAGAGGATTATGCAGGCAATCCAGGCGGTGTCGACAAATAATGTGAGCCTGAGTTTTAGTGGAGTAATTAATACTGTTAGCCCGATTTCTTTAATGATGCTCTTATGGAGAGTCAATAATCAACTTATATCCTTAAGACTGGCTGGTAACACAGCATATACGAATGCATTTAAGGGCAGTTTAGAAAACAATCTTCCTCATATCATTCGTGGTGGGCGGGAGTTCGCATCAAGAGCCTGGGCAGGTGATATTCCAAACCCTCTGCCAACCATCACACCTGAGATGCGCCAACGCGCGCTTGATCTTCTAACTTGGTTTTTTAGAAGTATCTACAATGGAGATATGTTTGCGGGTCTTGGCCCTATTTTATATGGGATTGTAAACAATCCTGGAAATATGGCACAGTGGCTTGTTGATTTTATATCTGGAAATGCGCGTGTGATAATAGATGGTATAAGCTATACTATGTATTCAACACTGGGGCAACATTATTTTGACGCTCTTTACTATACGCTCGGAACATGGCAGGGCACTATGGGCGCTATGGCCGCCGATCTTATTGCTTGGATACTCTCCAGTCTTTGGTGGGCGCTTGAGGCGACATTGGGTATGATATATAGAAATGTTATGACTCTCTTGAGGTCTGGTCTGTGCGCTATTCTCATAAGAATAAGCATCCCTCTCAGCGGGCCAATGTATGCAGGTGATTTTGACAAATGTATGGTCGCAATGGGTGAGAAAGCTAAGACACAGGGTGGCTCACGAAAGAGAAAAATGAAGAGGAGATATACCAAGAAATCACTTGTTCAAAGAGGCGGCGCAGAAGGCGAACTTCAAACACAAATCAAAGCTGCGTTTGTTGACGTGTTTTTTGAACTCACTATGTTAGAAATATCAAGAGTAGTCTATAATTCTAGAAATCTTATGTTAGATAGAGCAATCAATTCTATGTATGAATCGCAGGCAATTGTCTACGAAATTACTCTACAACAATCTCTTGGATATGAAAACCCTATCCTCCCGCTTGTAGATGAAAATGTGGCGATTGTTCCTTATAAATCTATTATAAAGATGGCGTAATGTCGTTATAAAATTGAATCTCGTTATGATATCGCCATTCTTTAGCGATATCATAACAAAATGGATACACCAATCGAGATGACGCTGCGCGACCTCTTCTTCGTAGTGGGTGTTGCGACCAACTGTCTCAGTCAAGAGAAGAAGGAGCAGGTATTGCAGTGGCTCTGTAACGAAATGGAGCGGCGGGTCTCAGAGGAGTCCCTTCGTGAAGTCATGCAAGAGAATGGCTACACGAAGGAGGAGCGTTGTGTGAATTGTAATGAGACTGTATTGGATTGGAACTTTGAAGAGGGTGACTACATTCTCTGCGAAGAGTGTCAAGAACAGTGTAAAGTATGTAAATTTGCCATGCATTCGTGTGATTGTAAACGTTAAGCCTTCGCCTTCCTCGTCATATTCCCGCCCTTCTTCCAAACATAAATACCTTCGGTCCGCTGGCCAACGTCTTTTTCACCGATTTTCCGTCCCGCCGCCGCATTGCCAGGGTGACGGCTCGCAACCGGTAGCTGGAGACGCTTCCACATCGGAGGCATATCCTTCTTCACTGAATCATACATCGCCTTCGGCATATTGAGAGCCATGTATCCTGGCGACTTCAGATTCTTCCATGCGTTGGCAACGACGGGGCGGAAGAACTTCTCCAGAAAACCCTCCTCGGAGCCGTATTGCGGCATTTTTTCATACTCTTCCAGCATGAAATAGGGGGGACTTGTGAAGATGAGGTCATACTTGAACTTGGAAAAATCAACCGTCTCAGAGGGCTGGAAAAGCATTGTTACGTCGGCCGCGGGGTCAACTGTCTTAATCATCTGTTCATAGGCGGGGCGCATGTTCACATTAGCGTCAATGCCAATATAGGGAACACCATATGCCATCGCAGCGAGGCAGCGACCACCCCATCCGGCACTGAAGTCAAGGATACCGTGCTTGGGTTGGAAGCGACAGTATAAGCGCTTGGCCTCGCTGGGCCTGAACTGGTTAATCGTTCCGTAATACAGTTGAAAGACGCTATAGCGTTCCTTCAAGAGCTGATCATCTGTGAGTGCACTCGGCGGATTCTTCTTGATTTTCGTAATCTTCTCATTCAGATAGGCCACGAGATCCTTGTCGTGCATCGCCTCGTAGAAAGAGATGTGGCGCTTCGTCTTCGCCTTGATGCGGTGTTTCAAGAGGAAATAGTCGAGGCAGGCGAGTCCTGTTCTCGCGTTTTTTCCGATAGATTCGCAAGGGAGGGCCTTGAGCTCTTCGTAGCTTTTTATTGCCTCCTCTTTGGTGACCGCTCGGAGTCGCTTGGCAATCTCCATCTATTCTTGTGTTGGAAAAATAAAACCTAAGAATAGATGGGAAAGACGCGAAGGCAAAGAGGTGGTCAGATTGTAGCCCCACCGTTTGAAACGGCAACCCCTGCAGTTCTTGGTAAACTCTCCAAAGAAACAGCGCGAGATTTCATCATCAATGTTTGTAAAAAGAAACTGCCTAATTATTTGGCATTATTCAGGGCGGCCAGAGGATGTACTGACAAGGGCTGTCCTATGAAGACAGATGCAGACATGGGTTGGGCTGAATCTGAACAGGAATTTACGACACAGTGTCAGCGGGCAGAAACTCTTGCACGTATTAAGTCTATCCCAGCAAATGTGAAACTTGACCCTGTTTACGTGAAAACAACGGCAGACTTCTTGATTAAAGATGAGAAGGAGGAGAAAGCTGCTAAGGCCGCTGCAAACGCTAAGGCCGCTGCAAACGCTAAGGCCGCTGCAAACGCTAAGGCCGCTGCAAACGCTAAGGCCGCTGCAAACGCTAAGGCCGCTGCAAACGCTAAGGCCGCTGCA
>Ga0136641_1000322_pt1 | contig 20465 bp, 19 predicted proteins | sample EliLak1302023Y_FD_115312 | JGI IMG/M metagenome (GOLD analysis project Ga0136641, IMG submission 115312) | Freshwater microbial communities from Elizabeth Lake, Yosemite National Park, California, USA - 13020-23Y | ecosystem: Environmental > Aquatic > Freshwater > Lake ...
AACAGCCAAGTCGGGCATTCTGACGCCTCCCTTGTCATTGCCCTGCGCATCTGAGGTGGGCAGTAAAACGGTGTAAAACTGCGTCGACGTCTTTGAGGGAATGACCGACTCGTCGTTCACGCTCAAGGTGTTGTAGACCCCATTGAAGCCAAGTCCAACTCCCGACAAGTCAGGCGCACCCAAGCTCTTAGGGTCTGTTGTAGGTACGGCCATCGTTCCATCAGCCACTTTGGGGAAAGAGCTGTCTAGGGGTGCAACTGTACCCTTGACCCAGCCCTCCAAATTGATCAGCAAAGATCGGAACAAGGCACTGCTTGCAATCAAGGCAGGTGGGGAAGTTGACACTGCAGTGGCCGCAGCAACCCTGTCCACCGTATAGTCAGGTTGAGCCACTGCATTGTCAGACAACACAGTAGGACCATGAGAGGTACCGGCAGCATAGAACATGCGGACATTGCTTGGAATCGGAATGTCTTTACCCTGTCCATCGGTCACCGTCAAGGAAGCTCTGGCACCACCAAATTCAATCGGGCTGTCGTATTGAAAGACTTTGGGGCATGTGTTGAGTTGCGTGCATTTTTGCAGCAATCCATCGGTCTTACCCGTTAAAGGATCTGTGACAGTTGCATAAGCAAAGGGGAACTGGTCACCAGGCGTGTAATGGGTTTCGTGTTGACGAGAATAGTCTCCTGGCTTGGCCCAGCGGTAGTTGGTGTAGGTCTTGCGTGAACCGCCCACCAAAGGCAGCATCCCATCAAAGACGGGTTTCATGTTCGCATCGGTGTTGAATCCTTGCCACAAGAAGTCTCTCAAAAACCGTCCCGATTGAGAAATGCCCGTGGCCAAGGTGTACTTCACTCGACCTGCCAAGGGGTTGGGATTACCTAGAGAGTCCTGTGTTCCATTTTTAAAGAAGGAGATCAAATCCCTCACACTCAAGAACCCTAAGCCTAAAGGCCTTGGATCAATCGCAGTGTAGTTGAAGTGATAAATAGATCCATTGTCACTGCCAGCATCTAGCGCAGCAGACAAGGTCGCATCTGCAATGACCTTGGATCTGTTGATACTGACAAAGCCATAACCGGTCGCGGTGGTGTTGCCGCCCTCGGCTACACCAGAACCTGCTGTGTACGTCCAATAAGAGGCATCGACCGTGATCGGTGATGAGGTCGCTGTTTTTCTAATGGTGAGCGTCGCAGGTGTGCCAGGTGCGCGGTTGTAATAGGTCCCCAAGAGATTGCTGGTCGCATTGTCTGCAATGAACTCATCTTGCACTCCACCTGTGATGGCTGCCCCACCGTTGGAGACATCTTTGGCAACAGGCAGTGTCATGCCAGGCAAATACCATTTGTTCGAACTGCTGATGGCAGCAGTTGGTACATTCAATGTTTGAGCACGATCGCCTTGCCAACCAGAAAAAACAATGGTCATGCCTTGCTTCATGAGAAAACCATTTCCAGCACCCGCACCAGCTGTTGCTACAGCACCTGATGTTGGGATGACAGGCGCCACATTAGAGAACAAGTCATTGGAAGAGCCGTCCAGTAATTTCTCCAATGAGCTTGTGTTAGAACGGTTGTTGACGATGTACAACAAACTGCCACTTGATTTTGCAGTATCGGTGGGCATGAGCACAATCACATCAAATTTGTAGCGTACATTGCCACTGGCATCTGCTGCATTTTTAAGATCCACAATGGTTGGCGCACAGTTGTCGTTGGCTGAAACTTTGCCCGTGGCTTCTGCCAAAACATAGCTGTAAGTACCCACCGACCCAAAACTCGCTCCACTGAAAGCCAAACCGGTACCTTTGGTGACCAGGGATTCAATGCTTGAATTGGTGATCGGACAAGCGGCTCCCAATTCGGGCGCCACAATCGCAGATTTTGCTGCCGGAAAAATTGGGATAGGAAAAGGTGAGCTCGTGCCACTGCAGGCCACCAGCATGGCAGCGGCGCTCACGCCAGCCAACGGTAAAACCACCGTATAAAGTCGTTTACTTTGCTTTAAAGATTCAAACATTGACTTACCCTTTTAAAAACATCTGTTAAAAATACAATGAATTGATCAGCCTGAACATCAGCATCCATCAACTCACGCGTTTGGTGCATAGCTTAATCTTTATTTCATTTGGGTTTCATTTTTATGACGGTTTTTTAAAAGTGATTACCCTTACCGTTGTTCACTTTGAGAGTCAGCAGGCGAGCGTGGTCAACACACCCATTGGCCCATGGCAGGACCTTGAATCCGTTGGTAAAGCGCTCGTGAATGAAGGCGTCGACAATGCTTAAGACAGAAAGGATCCACCGTTCAGATGTACCGTTTGGCCTGTCATGTACCTGGCCTTGGGGCCACACAAAAACCCCACCATCTCGGCCACTTCCTCGGGTTCCCCCCTTCGCCCCAACAGAGTTTTGTTTCGACTGTGGTGCTCAGGCGCCCCCAAACCCGCCGATTCCCCTCGCTCGGTATCGATCAAGCCAGGCACCAAACAGTTGACGGTGATCCCGTGAACACTCAGATCATGTGCCAAACCACGCGTGAGACCAATCAAGCCCGACTTGGCCGCCAAGACGTGTGCTCGGTCCTTGGAGCCCGTGTGAGCTGACATGCCCCCCATGTTGACAATGCTTCCTGCACTTGACGCTTTCAAAAGAGGAAGTGCTGCATGGGTGCACAAGTAAGCTCCATCCAGGATGGTGCCCAAAACCTCCCTCCACTCCAGCCAACCCAAGCTCTCAAAATTGGAGTGCCGTCTGATGGCGGCATTGTTGACCAAGATGTCCAAGCGGCCAAAGGCCTCCTCGGTTGCATGGATCAAGCTTTGGGATCCCTCGGGATGGCTGATGTCACACACATGAAAACTGGCTTGTCCACCCGAACTTTTGATCAACTCAACCACTTGGGCGCACTCCCGCTCGGAAGACCTGGCATTGACCATGACATGCGCGCCTTGTTTGGCCAAATGTAGGGCAATGGCTCGTCCAATGTTTTTGGCTGAACCCGTGACCAAGGCCACTCGGCCTTTCAATTCGAGTGAACTCATGCTCTTCAAGCCCTCAAGGACGTGATGTTCAGCGAACTTTGCTCACGCAAAGAGGACAAAAGGTCCAAGGCACTCTTGGCTTTTGAAGAGCTCCACTGACCGTATTGGCAATTGGCCAAAAACTTTCTCTCAAGATCAGCCCGCGACATGGGAGCGTCTCGACCTCCTCTAAAAAAGCCTTGCTCAGCCTCCAAGACCTGGCCATTCTTTAGTTCAACCAACACATGTCCCGTGAACTGATTGGGGTAGGGGTTTTGGGGGTCAATTTCATAACTCACTTTGGCCGCCAAGCTGCGGACCGCTTCGTCCATGACCACTTCCTGCTCATAATCGTTCAGTCCCGCATCATCTCTGAGCATACCCACTGCGATGGCATAAGGCACACTGAATTTAGCTGCATAGCCATTGGGTGGGTTTTGCTTGTTGGCCAAGGGCTCCCAGAGTCGGTGCACGATGCCTTCTGCTGTTTTGCATCGAATGCTCACAATCTCCTCCACCTTCAAACCTTGGTGGATGAGTTTTCTGGCGCAATCAATGTAGGGATGAGCCATCGTGCCGCAAGCATAGGGCTTAAAAGCCATCTCAGAGGAAATCCACTGCTCCCCCACATGGGCAAGCATGCCTTCAAAATGACCATCGTCAGTATTGGCAAAAGCATGAAAGAACCCATGTGCACCTTCAAAAAGAGTTCTTGGGCCCGTAAAGCCCTCTTGCGCCATTCGCGCGGCTCTATAGCCTGATTGGGCGGCCCATCCAGGATGCATGCGTTTGGTCCAACTCCCTTCAGCCAAGTATTCAATGATGCCAGAGGCCATGCTGCCAGCAATCCCCAAGGCGTTGACCCACTGCTGAGCATTCAACCCTAGCGCAGAAGCGACACCAGCGGCAGCACCAATAGCACCAAACACCGCCGTCGGGTGGAAACCCGCTTTGTGCACCAACTTGGGAGCCACATCGCACATGCGACACATGATTTCAGAACCCACAGCCACCCCCCAAAACATGGCGCTTGAGCTCAATTGATGCTTCTCTGCAGTCGCCAACAATGCTGGAACCACCACGGCACCCGCATGAATAGGCCCGCCTTCATAGGTGTCATCGTAGTCCTCGCCATGCGTGGCCGTGCCATTGATCAAGGCTGCTGCGGCCACATTGGCCCCACCCACGTGTCCAATGACCGTGCATGGACCGTCTTCAAAGCTTGCTTTGTAGGTGGCCTCCACGTAGTCTGTGTTTCTTGCAGCGACACACAGTCCAGAGACATCGATCATCAAAGCGTCGCACATGGCCTGCATGGGTGCGTCCAACACATGTTCTTTAGATACAAACGCTTGGGCCAATTGTTCAGAGATGGATAGAGTCATTTTGATGGGTTCAATGTAGGACAAGGGATTGATTCACTTGCAGTTTGCTGATTCTGGCGATTTCAAGCCAAGGATTCACCTCCTCAAGCTTGTTCTTTTTAAACTCTTTCGGGATCATATGGGCATCGGGCATCGGTGTTGTCTTGTGCTTCAGACTGCCCGAAAGCAAAAAGACTCAACCGTAAAAAAATGAGCATTTGAAGATGTTCATGGGTACTTCTAAGGGTTGGTATCCAGCTTGATGCCGGTTGTTTGAACCACACGCTGGGCGTTTTGCCGATCGGCTTTGATGAAATTGGCGCTTTCTTCTTGGGACGAGCCCACAGGATCAAAAACCTGAACGGCTAAAAATCCATCGATCAAGGCTGGGTCTTTGATTTCTTTTGCAAAAACGGCGTTCAATTTGTTGACAATGGCCATTGGGGTTTGAGCAGGCGCCACAATACCTACCCAGTTTTGCGTTCCGGGATCTAAACCCAACTCTGCAAGTGTTGGGGTGTTGGGCAATTGGGGTAGGCGTTTGGGGGTGGTCACGGCCAAGGCTTTGAGCTTTCCAGATTTGATGAGCGGCAAAACAAAACCCAATGCCACAAAGCTCACGTCGGACTCTGCAGACATGAGGGCTGGAATGGTTTGCGCTGAACCCTTGTAAGGCACATGGGTGATATCGACCCGAGCTTTGTTTGAAATCCAATTCAAATAAATGTGCGGATTGCTGCCCGTGCCAAAAGTCGCCCAATTGACACTCCCTGGCTTTCTTTTGGCGGTCTCCAAGAGTCCGGCCATGGTGTCATAAGGCGTTGAGGCAGAGGAGATGATCACACCAGAAATTCTGACCAAGTCGATGACAGGCACAAAATCCACATTGGGGTCATAGGGCAACTTCGCAAACATGAAGGGATTAAAGGACATGCCCTCACCTGTTGCCAAGCACAAGTGGTAGCCGTCTGCGGGCGCCTTGGCGCAAGCTTCAAAAGCAATCAAGCCACTCGCTCCAGGCTTGTTCTCAATCACAATGGCTTGGCCCAATGCGCTCGCCGCTTTTTGTGCAACATTTCTAGCCAGCACATCGATGGCGCCTCCAGGAGGGTACTGAACAATCAAGCGAATGGGCTTGTTGGGATACGTTTGTGCCAGGCACGCAGATATCCAAAATGACAGGAGCACCATCATGCAAGTCTGCAAAGAAGGTTTAACTTTTAACATCAACAAGTCCTTTTTTGAAAATTCAAAACCTAAAAAATCAAGACGCTTGCGTCATGGGCAACATGACATAACTGGGCCAATCTTTACCTGTGTAGAGCCGGCAATGGGTCGCAAACACATCTGCCGGTCTGTCTGCTTCATGGTTGTGCAAGAACCAGCCCGAGCCCCTTTGCTCTGAGGTCTCGTTCATTCGCTCAAAATCTCGCCCCTGGACTTGCAAGACCAAGGTACATCCCTTGGGCAAGGACAAGCTCAAAGGCCAAATCTCTACATCCACCTCATAAATTTTTCCTGGTTTTAAGAGCTGAGATTCGTCGTGAGCATGAAAGGGCCGGTGAGGCAAGGTTTTGGCAGGATCAATTTTCCTCTGTGAGACTCTGAGCCAGCCCATGGAGACCGGAGATTTGGGCTCGGTCGCACCAAAAAAAGTGACTTCTTGCTGATCTTGATTAAAGGCTCGTAGCGTGAGGAACAAATCCATGTCTTGGGTTTGACTCGCAACGAACAGTTTTGCCGTCGATGGACCGGCCAACTCCATGTCTTGCGCCAAAGGCGGTAAGGTAAAACAAAGCCCCTCACCCATGGTGTCGTATTCCTGAAAGTTGGAGTCGATGCTGGGTTTTTTGCTTAAACTCAAATCCGCTGCATTCAAATAAAGCATGCTCCAACGCGTGCCCTCAAGGGGCCAATTTTGGGCCCTGATTTCTCTCGTGACCGTGTCCGTGATGCTTCTGACCGCGACCTCCACCCGAGGCTCAGCAGGCCAATCGTTTTGAATGCCTTTTAAATAATGATCAAAGAACCTTTTTTGAAGTGCAACATTTTGAGGCTGCAAAAAGGTTAAAAAATAGGAGCCCGCTTGCACTTTGAGCCACTTGTTCTTTGATGCGATTTGATTGAATCCCTCGATGGTCCCACGCAAATGCAGCCCTAAGCCACCGTAATTGGCCACGACCAAGGCAGGCACATCGATGTTTTCAAAAATTGGACTTCTTTCTCGGTAAAAGGGACCATCAAGGGGATGGCTCAAAATATTGCCGATGTAGTCGACGCGATTTTCAGCCAACTGAGTTGGCGTCAAAGAAGCGGGGCCGGTGTTGCGCTCCTGTGTCACAATGTCCTTGAAGGGACACTCTGGATTGCCAAACTGGTTTCTAAGCACACTCCTGTTCCACCACCTGACAGCAAAACCGCTACCAAAAATACCGCCCTGTCGGCTACGGTCGCGGTAAAAGTCTGAGCCACCTTGCCAAGGCAAGATGGCGCTCAAGTGGGGAGGCCTCAAGGAGGCCATCATCCATTGTCCGGCCGCGTAGTAAGAGATGCCCAACAAACCCACGTGTCCATTGGACCAAGCTTGCACGCCCGCCCACTCAATCACGTCAAACAAGTCCTTGAACTCTGCAGGTGAATTGACATCTAAAAAGCCAGCAGATTTACCGGATCCGCGAGAGTCAACTTTGAGAACGATGTAAGCATCCTTCACCCAAACTTCTGGGTCTGCTGTCTCAAAAACCAAGTGCTTGCATGTCGAGTGGTCCAAAATCTCAGGACAACGTTTTTGGAGTTCCACCCAGGCCCCTGGCATGAATTCGCTCAGGTGAACGTCCTTACCGTAAGGCCCGAGACTGAGCAACACAGGGTAAGGCCCAGAGCGTTGTGGCCTGTACAAATTGGCTTTGAGTTGAACGCCGTCGCGCATTGGAACATCGATGTCTTTTTCAAGAACCATCGCCCCACCAGATTTCATCATCAATTCATGGGTCGTTGCAAGATTGGGCATGGTGCTATCGGCGTCAAAAGATGTGCGCCTCAGGCGCGCTCATCAAAGTTTATGGGTTCAATCCATTCTACAACTCCACGCCTCATTTAAAAGATGCCCCTACATAGGGACATTTGCACTAGACAATTTCAGCATTTCAGATTAGCCTATGCTTTGGCATGATGAGTACACAACAGATTACCCATCACTTTTCACGATCGGTAGATCAGTTTCACCTATCCCTTGACGATGAAGTCCTTTTTTTTTCTGGTCTTGACTGGATGTTTTTCGGTTTTCAGTTCATGGGCTCAACCCTATCCCAACAAACCCGTTCGATTGATCAGTGGCCCGGGCCCGGATATAGCCGCTCGACTGATGGCCAATCAACTGAGCCCCAAATGGGGTCAACAAATCATCCCTGAGACACTTGCGGCCGCCTCTGGAAAGGTCGCCGCCGAGACCGTGCTCAAAGCCAAAGCGGATGGCTACACACTGCTGAATGCGACCTCCAGCTTTCAAATCTCACATGCTTTAGGCATCCATGGCGTGGATGTTGTGAGCGAGTTGACGCCTGTCATCATGACCAATGTGCTGCCCTTTATTTTGGTGGTCCCTGCACAAGCACCTTTCAAGAACGTTGCTGAATTGATAGCCAAAGCAAAATCATCACCCCAGTCTTTGAATTACGCTTCAGGCGGCAACGGGACTCTACCGCATTTGGCCGCAGAGACTTTTAAATCTTTGGCCAAAGTTGACCTCATTCATGTCCCCTTTAAAACCGCAGACCAAGCCGCACTCTCAGTGGCCTCTGAACAAGTGGAGATGATGTTCACCTCTTACCCCGTGGTCAAGGGCTTGGTGGAATCTGGCAAACTTAAAATTCTTGCCACCACGGCAGCCAAAAGACTCGAAGTCTTGCCAGATGTGCCGGCCATGGTTGAACTGGGATTCACGGAGTTCAGTTTTATCAGTTGGACGTGTATTTTTGCACCCATCGGAACCCCTCCAGCGGTCCTTTCAAAAATACAAGCTGATGTCAGACTTGCTTTGAACTCAGAAGAGCTGAAGAAACAATACAGGCAATTGGGCTTTGAACTTCCCAGTGAAGAGCACATGGACGAGAAATTATTCAGCTTCTTGAAAAAAGACTCTCAAAAATTAAATGCCATCCTCAAATCCAGCCAAGTAAAAATCGACTAAGCACCGGTACTTCACGATGACCTCAAGACATCTCCCCCAACGAATTGTCACAACGCAAAATGAATTTGGCCGCTCCACGGTTCTCTTCAATGACCATGGTGCTCCTCCTAAAGTTTTGACCAAAGCTGGGGGGCTGGTTCTCACTGAACTTTGGGAGACCAAGGCCAGTCCTGCAGACAACACCGGAGATGAAGATCTCGCAAGAAAAGAACAAAAGATTGAACCCGATACCGCGGGTAGCCTCTTTCGTTTGATCGAGTATCCACCTGATGCCATCAGACTTGCATCCATGGACGCCATCGCGCATTTTGACAGCATGGGGGTGGATGTCCGTCAAGATGTTGCCAAAAGGCATCCTGGCATGCACAAAACAGACACCATTGATTACGCTGTCATCGTGCGAGGAGAGATTTATGCGGTACTCGATGACAAGGAAGTGCTGATGAAACAAGGCGACTGCATTGTCCAGCGAGGCACCCACCACGCATGGAGCAACAAAAGCGATGAGCCCTGTTTGATTGCCTTTGTTCTACTGTCTGCGCACCCTATTGCCTCATGATGGATTGAACCATGTCGTGCTTAGGTCCCTGGCCTTTTGGATCAGGCCCAATGCAGTCCAATGGACTCAATGGCAAAGGTACAAATTGCCTCGTCCTCGTCGCCGCTCCCTCCACTCGCACCCATGGAGCCCAAGATGTGGCCACTAGCGTCCTTGACAATCACCGCACCCGTTTGAGGCAAAAACTGTCCATGGGCAGTCGCCGCCAAGGAGACAAAGAAATTGGGATTGTCTTTGGCTCTCTGGCCCAGTGCTCGACTGGAAACACCCATCCCAATGGCGCCCCAAGCCTTGGCCTTGGCAATGTCAAATCTGAACATGCTGGCGCCGTCCTCAATCGCACAAGCTTTGACATGCCCTGAGGCATCCAAGACGACGATGCCCATGGGCTTGAAGCCAGAACTTCTGGCCTTACTCATGGCGAGATTCAAAAGTTGAGTGGCTTGTTCTATGCTGATGACGTTCAATTGAAAACTCCTTCATGGATCAAGTTGCAGGGAAAAAACTTCTTAAAAAAACATAGCATGGATGTTAGAGCATGTTGAAGCCTAGGGAAAACACCCATACAAGAGCTCGTTCAAGAAAAGACATCCATTCAAGGGAGTCAATTCAGCGGTCAACTGTAAAAAAGCAATGATTGGGCAAAAAACCAAATTACACTTACACCCAGGCTTTGAACATCAAGCCAACCCTTTTTAATCAACCTCTCCCTTGTCCATCGGACCTTCATCATGACTCATGCATCTTCAAGAATTGCTGGCGTACGCAGTGTTGCGCTTAGCGTGCCAGACCTTCAAGCCACGGCCGATTTTTTTACAAAAATTTGGGGCCTTGAGTTGACTGACAACCAAGGTGGTATTCAATATTTCAAAGGAACAGGGTCGGACGCCTATTTGATTTCACTTCAACAAAGCCATGGTCCAGCTAAACTCATTGATGTGACGCTAAGAGTGAGGAGCTTGCAAGCCATCCAAGACATACAGCAGCACCTGGGCGAACACGGCAAAGTGATCTCGCCAACCGCTCCCATGAGTGGACCCGGAGGGGGTGTCGCCTGCACCATTTCAGACAAAGTGGGTCGAATCTACAAACTGGTGTTCGGAGACGTGCAACACCCTGCAAGCTCAGATCAAAACGATCGGCCCATTCGATTGGCCCATGTGGTTTTAAATTCCGATGAAATCGCCATCACTCAAAAATTTTACGAAGACGTCTTTGATTTTTCTTTGTCCGATCGAACGAAAATGATGGCTTTCATGCGATGCAACAGCGATCACCACAGCATTGCTTTTGGCGACACGGACAACAATGCATTGAACCACATTGCTTTTTTAGTACCTGACTTGGACTCGGTGATGCGAGGTGGGGGAAGGCTCAAAGATGCTGGGTTTCCGATTGCATGGGGACCTGGTCGCCATGGTCCGGGCAACAACACGTTCAACTACTTTGTGGGTCCCAATGACATTGTGGTGGAGTACACCAGCGAGGTTGAACAAATCGACGACAGCTACGTCGCTCGTTTTCCTAGTGATTGGACATGGCCTCCAGGCAGAATTGACCAATGGGGTATTTCGCCGATGCCCCATCAAACCCTCAAGGAAGCCCAGAAAAAAGTTTTTTTCGCAACGCCGACATGAGCTCTCCAAAGGATTTCCGGCCCTTTGTCCCAACCCTTGAATACCCAAGGGTTGCGGCTTTTCAGGGTAGAGACGCCTACCAACATGGAGATGCTGGCTTAGCAAACCCTGTTCCACAGGAGTTGCTTTTTAAACCTTGGGAGAAACTTTACGCAGAGCCCTTCAAGGGCATCACAACGGATGGCCAACCGATTGCCCATTTGTTCAAGCGTCAATCTCAAAATGCACCGATTGTGCCCATGCTTCAAGCAGCGCATACTTTGCTCAAGCATTTGAATGCCGATCAAAAACAAGCTTTGTGCCTGCCCATGTATGCGCGCGAGTGGCGCAGATGGAACAACACTGAGATGTACATCTATCGGTATGGACTTCGACTAGAAGAGGTGGGCGAGACACTCAAAACCTTGATACTGAAGGTCATTTCTTCCAGCCTGAGTGAGACTGGTTTTAAAAAAACCAGAGATGTGATGAAGATCAATCACTTTCTTGGCGATCTCACTGGAAATACAAAGGTGCTTGGAGAGTGGAGCTTTAATTTCACGCTCTTTGGTGAACCCTCGCCGGTCAACCCTTGGGGCTGGCAACTGATGGGGCATCACTTGGCCCTTAACTGCATGGTCATAGGGGACCAAATGGTTCTCTCCCCAAGCTTCATGGGGGCTGAACCCACGCACATCGATGCAGGTCCCAACCAAGGAATTGCTCTTTTTGAGGACGAGGAGCTCAAAGGTCTTTCCTTCATTCAATCCATGACACATGGGCAACAGTCTCAGGCTATTTTGTACCACTCCTGTGTGGGAGGTGACCTGCCCGAGGGCAGAAGACACAAAGCGGATCAACTTCATTTGACAGGTGCTCTTCAAGACAATCGGGTCATCCCCTATGAGGGCCTCCAAGGGAAAGACCTCAGTGCTCCTCAGAGACTGCAACTTTTAAGACTGATTGAGACTTACCTTGCTCCTCTACCCGATGGCCCACAAAAAGCCCGACTCGAGCAGGTTGAAAGCCACTTGCAAGACACCTATTTTTCCTGGATTGGTGGAACGGGAGAAAATGACACCTTCTACTACCGAATCCATAGCCCCGTTGTGATGATTGAATTTGATCATCATTCAGGTGTATTTCTAACGAATGCTTTGCCCGCTAAATTTCATATCCATACGATCGTTAGAACGCCCAATGGTGGCGACTATGGCATAGATCTCTTGAAGCTTCATTACCAACAAGAGCACGATCCACGCATCAAACCCGGCGTAGGCGGTGGTCCTATTCACCACCACGGACACGCTCACCACCACGGACGCGCTCACGACCACGGGCACGCTCATGACCACGGACACTCTCACGACCACGGACACTCTCACGACCACGGACACTCGCACGACCACGGGCACCCTCACGACCACGGGTACCCTCATGACCACGACAACGACTAGAGCAACTCCATAAGAAATCTTTCAACCCACCTTAAGAAAACCCATTCACATGAATCATTTTTCAAACACAAGAAGAAAAGTTTTAGCTGCTACAGCGCTGGGTATGTTGAATTCAGGCTTTTCTTATGCGCAAAATTCGAAATACCCCTCTAGGAATATTCGCATGGTGGTCCCCTTCCCTGCCGCTGGTGGTCCAGATACCGTTGGACGGTTGGCCGCATCAATTCTTGGGACCAAATGGGGTCAACAAATCGTTGTCGAAAATATGCCAGGCGCCTCAGGTCAAATTGGTACCAACTATGTGGTCAAAGCAGCTGCTGATGGCTACACCATGCTTTTTTCTCCACCAACGCCCATCACCATTGCAGAACAATTTGATCCTAAGCCGCCTTATGACGCTAACCGTGATTTAATTCCTGCAGCGCTTTTAGGCCGCAATCCAGCTGTGATTGTGATCAATGGAAACGTCAAGGCCAACACCCTGGGTGAGTTCATCGCTCTAGCAAAAAAAGAGCCTAGCAAAATTTTTTACGGTACACCAGGACTTGGACACGCTTTTCATTTGATCTCTGAAATCATTTTCACAAAGGCGGGCATTCAATTGACCAATGTGCCCTACCAAGGAAGCTCTCCCGCGGTCATGGGCTTGTTGGCTGGAGATGTACAGTTTTTAGTTCAGTCGGTTGAGTCTGTCAAAGAGCATGTCAAGTCTGGCAGGCTCAAAGCCTTGGCCACGCTTGAATCAAGCCGGCTTGATGCCTACCCAGACTTGCCCACTTTGGCAGAAAGTGGATTGAGCAATTTGGACATCATGAATTGGTACGGTGCTTTTTTCTCCTCAAAAACATCCCCTGAGATCATTGCTTTTTGGGAAAAAGAATTGTTTTCTTTGAACAAGGACGCCACTTTTCAAAAGAAAATGAGAGAAATGAGTTTTGATCCCGTGGTGTATGGCTCTCAAGAGTTCACCAAAATGATGGCTCTGGAGAGAGCCCAATGGGCCAATGTGATCAAAACAGCCCACGTATCGATCAAGAAATAAGTTCAACATGGACTTAGGAATCAAAGGTCGATTGGCTTTGGTATGCGCCTCCTCTCAAGGCTTGGGCTTGGCATGTGCAACCTCTCTTGCTAGGGAGGGTGTCAATGTGTATATTAATGGGCGAGATCCATCCCGACTCGAGCTTGCCCAATCAAATATCTTAAAAAGCACAGGTATTTTGGTCAACACCATACAAGCCGATATCACCAAGGACAGCGACAGAAAAAAATTATTTGAACACTTTCCCAACCTTGACATTTTGGTCAACAACAATGCAGGACCAGCGCCAGGTAGCATGAAAGACTGGGATCATGATGCATGGATTGAAGCCATAGAAAGCAATATGCTTGCCCCCATCTTGCTCATTCGCGGTTTTATCACTGGCATGAGAGAGAGACAATTCGGGCGCATCATCAACATCACCTCAGCCATGGTCAAAAGCCCTAGGCCACACATGGCACTCTCAACCACTGCAAGAACAGGATTGACCGCTTTCAGCAAGTCAGTCTCTCTAGAGTCTGCGGTCGACAATGTCACGATCAACAATCTATTGCCCGAACGAATTGATACCCCTAGGCAACAATTCATGGCCGAAAGAATGATGAAATTGCACAACATCAGCCTTGAGCAAGCGAGAGCCAAGATCACAGAAACAGTTGCTGCAAAACGTTTTGGCTTGCCCCAAGAGTTCGGCGATGCTTGCGCTTTTCTTTGCAGTGCGCAAGCAGGGTTTATTTCTGGACAAAATTTACAACTCGATGGCGGCTCTTACAGCGCACTCATTTGAACGGCGGTTAAAACAAAAAAGGGCCTCAATGCCTTTAAAACATTTTGCTTGAGCCCAACTTTCACTGAGGCCTTCAGCGAATGAGGCCTTGAGCTCTTGGGTGTTATGCTGGGCAACGCGCCAAGCCATCCAAGCACGCCGAAAGACTCCCGCACAAGCTCCTAAGGAGCTTGGCTGAACCTCAAACACTTGAAGAGCTTTAAAGTTCTTTGATCAAGACTTTTCTAAATTTGACCGTACCTCCGCCATGCTGCAATGCAATGTTTCCTTTGGCATGCTTGCTGTCAATTCCAGAGGCAGTGACCACGCCATCAATTTTGACGAGAAATTGAGAACCCTTAGCGGTGATTTCCATCACACTCCATTTGCCCCCTACTTTGGGATAGGGGGGGGTTACTTTGATGGTGTCCACGATGGCTCCTGTGCCATAGCTTGGATCAGGCCTTGTATCCCAGATGTTGACCTCGTAGCAGGTGTCCGCACCGACTTTTTCTGGGTTTTCACAACGAATGAAAATACCACTGTTGGTTTCCGAATCGACCCAGAACTCTGCGTAAATTTGATAGTCGGTATAAACTTTTTTGGAAATCAAAAAGCCTGCTATCTTTCCAGGCAAAAAGTCTGCTTGAATGGCACCGTCTTGAATTCTCCAATTTGAATCTCCCGCCTTGGTCCACCCCAAGAGATTGCTACCCGAATCAAACAGTGGTGTAAATCCGCTTGGAGTACCGCTCAAGTTGGCGCATGAACTCATCAGCAGTGCACTTAAAACAGCAAGCCCAGTTTGACGTAATCGCATTTTGATCTCCTTGATTGATGTGATCAAATCTTAAGTGGGCTTTCCATAAATCTGAACAGTGTTTACGCCAATACAGGTGCTTCAAAGCCATGTTGCTCGACCCCAGGCACCGGCTAAATCGAGCCCCTTGCTCGCATTTGATCGATTTGCAAGCTGGTTTTACCCAGCTTTCTCAAAATCGAGTCTGTGTGCTCCCCCACTTCAGGTACAGCGTCCATGCGTGGAGGACCTTGGCTCCACGAACCAGGTGGAATGAGTGCCGGCATCTGCCCGACAGGTGTCTCAATAGAGGCCCATCTGTTTCGGTGCGCCAACTGCTCATGAGACCATACCTCAGCCATGGCGTTGACTTGGGCGTTGGCAATGCCAGCCTTCTCCAATCGCTCACTGACCTGAGCAGCCGTCATGGAAGAAAAAACCTGCACAATCAAGGCCTTCAATGCCTCTCTGGTCTCACTTCGCTTGGTGTTGGTGTTGAAGCGTTCGTCACGGGCCAAGTGCTCGTTAAGTAAAACTTTCTCACAAAACACCAACCACTCCCGCTCGTTTTGCAACCCAAGCATGACCACCTTTCCATCACCAGCTTCAAAGGGGCCATATGGGTAGATGCTTGCATGGCTGGCTCCAGCTCGAGCAGGCGCTTCAGCACCATCCATCGCATAGTAAAGTGGGTAAGACATCCATTCTGACAAGGACTCCATCATGGAGATATCAATGCACTGTCCTTGCCCAGTTTGTTGGCGATGCATCAAGGCCGCTAAGATGTTGGTATAGGCGTACATTCCCGCTGAAATATCCGCAATTGAAATACCCGCTTTAGCAACTTGATCTTGAGTTCCTGTGGTACTTAAAAATCCAGCTTCGCTTTGAATCAGCAAGTCGTAGGCTTTTTTGTTTGCATAGGGGCCATCGCTACCGTAACCCGAAATATCGCAAACGATGATGCCAGGCTTGCTTTTTGACAAGTCCTCATAAGACAGGCCCATTCTTTTGGCCGCACCTGGTGCCAAATTCTGCACCAGCACATCGGCTTCTTGGCTGATCAACAGCTTGAGCGTGGACAGCGCCTCGGGATCTTTCAAATCGAGCGTCAAACTCTCTTTGGACCGATTGGTCCAAACAAAGTGAGAGGACATGCCTTTTGCGCGCTCGTCGTACTTCCTGGCAAAGTCACCCCCATGGGGGCGTTCAACCTTGATGACGCGCGCGCCTAGATCGGCCAATTGCCTCGTTGCAAAGGGCGCGGCAATGGCGTGCTCAAGGCTGACAACAGTGATACCTTTTAAAGGTTGCATACTTGAAGTCCATGACCTTTAGACCCTACGTTCAACCAAAATCTCTTCAAACCGCTCTCACCAAGGCATCGATGGCAAGACGGGCTTGAGGCCGGTTTTGGCAACAACATCAGCCACCCCAGGGCTGGCTAAAAACTCAACAAATTGCCTGACAGCTTGCAGTTGAGCCGTTTGAGCACCAATGCCTGCCGAGAAGAAAAACGATCTTTGAACCTCGGGGGGAAGCTCCCCAACGATCTTGATGCCCTCGATGGGGATCAATTCGCTGATTTGTTGAAAACCTAAATCAGCCTCGTTGCGCAACAAGATGGTTCCCACACGTTCACTGAATATTTTCTTGGCCTTGACGGCCATTTCAGCTTCAATGCCTAACTTTTGAAACAACTCTTCAGACAAATAAGTTCCACTTGCACTGGCTGAATATGCAATTCGACCAGCGCTCAGCAAGGCTTTTTTCAAAGCATCCACCGTGCTGATGTCAACATCTGCATCTCCCACGCGTACCCCAGCGCCAATGTTAGAGATCACCAAATCCACCCTGGATCCTTGTTGAATTTTACCCTCAGCGACAAAGTGATCCAGAGCTGATGAGGCCAAAACAAACAAATCGAATTGCTCGCCTTGACTCAAACGAGTTGGAATGGAGTCGTGGGCCGCTCCAATCGAAGAGCCAAAAAATAAATCAACTTTTCTTTGATGCTGGGCTACGAACAATGGCGTTAAAAGTTTCAGTGCCGCAGCAAAAGCGCCAGAGGTGATGACCCTTAAGGGAGGGGGTGCGTTGTCGGACATGGTGATCGATCTTAAATTCAATCAACCGTGATTTTTGCAGCAACCACCACCTTCTTCCAGCGGATCACTTCTGATTGAACCAAGTTTCTAAGGTGCTCAGGCGTACTTGTTTCTACCTCAGCCCCTTGGTCCTCGATTTTCTTTTCGATGACCTTGTCGTTGAGCACCAAATTGAGCTCCTTGTTCAATCGATCAATGACGGCTTTAGGTGTTTTAGCTGGCGCAAAAAGCCCATACCATTGGTTCACATTGACGTTGGGTATGCCTTGCTCGGTCAACGTAGGCACCTCAGGCATCACAGAGGATCTTTTTTCTCCAGCAATACCGAGCGCTTTGAGCTTGCCTGCCTTGACTTGGGGGTAGGCCGTGAACAAGCTTGGAAACATCACTTGGGTTGTTCCGCCTATGGTGTCAACGACAGCTGGCGCAGAACCCTTGTAGGGAATGTGCACCAAATCAACGCCCGTTGCAATCTTGAACAACTCGCCAGAGAGATGCGGCGCCGTGCCTTTTCCAGCAGACGCATAACTCATGGTCCCGGGCTTGGCATTGATCAAGGCAATGAGCTCTTTGGGAGTTTTCACATTCAAGCTGTTGGTCACCACCATCAAGGTGGGTGAGTTGGCCACCAAACCAATGGGCTCGAAATCTGTCACTGGATCGTATTTCAATTTTTGTAAGGCTGGATTGATGCCATGCGTTGCAATGTAGCCAAACATGATGGTGTAGCCGTCAGGGGTGGCTCTGGCAACAAACTCGGAGGCAATTGCACCGTTCGCACCAGCTTTGTTTTCAACTATCACCGCTTGCCCTAGGTGAGGAGACATGTTTTGAGCAATGATGCGAGCCATCGCATCATTGGCGCCTCCTGGTGCAGTAGGAACAACGATGGTGATCGTTTTCTGAGGAAAGGTTTGGGCCTGCAAGAAACCAAGCATGGAGCCATGAGCCAACATGATCGCAACAAAAAAACGTCTAAAAAATTTCGACATGCTTGGAACCTTAAAAAATGATTGACATCCAAAAAATTTTTTTACTTGAAGTGCACAGGCCGCCTGGAATGCGGTCTTGATCAGGTCACGACTTTGCAAAAAATAAAAAACAAGACGACGATATGAATCCCCACCTAATCGGCTCATGAGGTGACCGTATGCTGACCATCTTGAGACCATTTTGGGGCAATGCTCTCTTCAAGCATCAATCCATCGGCAACCTCAAAATGGCTTTCAAGCCTCCCCCCATATTGTCTAGAAGAATGAACTCGGCATTGAGCAGTTTTGCATATTCCACCACAATTGCCAAACCAAGCCCCGCTCCTGCCCCTAGATTCAGCCCCGCTTGGCCTTGGGTTCTCCTGCGCATGACTTGATGCTTGAACTCATCGGAGATCCCTTTGCCATTGTCCACCACAGAAATGTCCAAGAAACTTTTTTGGTGTGCATCCTGTGTTTTCTCAATTTCAATGGTGATTTGATTAAAACTCTCGATTTCTGAGACACCATATCTAAGTGCGTTGTCGATCAAATTGTTCAAAGCACCTTCAAGTAAGGAGCGTTGAGTTTTTATTTTGACACCTAACTCATAGCCCTTGACACCTAGATCAACACCTAAAGAGTCGGCCCTTTGTAAAAACCGCAACACTGACTCTTTGACCAACTCATCAACAGCAATGTCTTCATAGATCAACCCAGACTTTGCTTCATTGGTCAATGAAAGGGCCAAAAGCTGATCGACCATGTGACTTGCCCGCAATTCGCTCTTTGAAATGCCTTGCAGTTGTTGGAGCCAGATTTCAGGGTTCTGATTGGCAAGGCCATACTCTGCTTGCGCACGAATGCCCGCAAGAGGCGTTCGCAGTTCATGGGCCACATTGCCTGAAAACTCCCTTAGTAAACGAACACCATCATCGATCCTGAAAAACAATCGATTGATGGCGGTGCTTAAATCATGAACATCTTTGGTTCTTGTGTCAATTTGCACCGGCGTCAAATCAATGACAGCTCGAGTTTCGACAGCTTTTTCAAGATCCAACAAGGGTGCCAACTCTTTTTTGATCACACCTTTTAAAAACCAAGCGAGCAATACCAAGAAAAAGAGCTGCGGGACAATAGAAAAGAGGACCAATCGTTCGGTCAAGGCCGATCTGAAATCCGAGGTTTGCGCCATGACCAAAAAGAAGGGCGATGGGTGCGAGCGGTAAATCGCGACCGTTCTGAAGTTTTTGTCCTGAAACTCTAAGTTTGAAAAACGTGGTGGCTCACCTATGGCAGGCAAGGACGCCTTAAATCCAGGATGGCCGGCAATCATCGATCCATCCGTGTTGAGAACTTGAAAATAAATGATTTCGCTTTGATCAAATAAAAGCGTCGTCATTTCATTGGCTGAGAGATCAATTTCCAACTCTATCGAATTTTTAGAGTTATTGACAGCGACATGTCGTGCCACTGAATACGCATCATCAAGCAATGCTCGGTCGTAGGCTTGCTCTGTGAAATAGGTGGCAACGGCCACCACGACAACGATTCCAAAAATCCAAGTCAAGAAAAGTGGCACATACAGGCTTTTTAAAAGTTGGCTTGTCAAGGAAGGCAATTTAATATTTTTCATTTTTTTCCTCTTCCAATAAATAACCCAACCCTCTAAGCGTTCTAATGCTCACGCCACAGCCTTGGATCTTTTTTCTTAACCTCGAGATGAACGTCTCCAATGCATTGTCACCCAAAACATCATCAAAGTCAGACAATTTACTTGACATTTCTTTTTTACTGACCGTCCTACCTGGAGGGGTCATCAAATGGGACAGCACCTCATACTCACGTGCCGGAAAGATGATTTCCTCGTTGTTGACAAAAACTCTTTTTTGCTTGCGGTCCAAACAAAGCTGACCCACCTTTTGAAGGTCATTGGTGTTGCTGCTTCGCCTGGCCAGGGCTCTTAGCCTTGCTTCCAATTCGGCCAAATCAATGGGTTTTCCCAAATAGTCATCGGCGCCCGCGTCAAGGCCAGCAATGCGCTCCTCTGTTCGGTTTCTTGCCGTCAAGACCAGCACGGGCGTTGTGTTGCCTCTGGCGCGCAACTCTTTGAGCAAGGTCAAACCGCTGCCCATCGCTGCATTTGGGCCGTCCTTTTGGGGAAGATTTAAATCGAGCAAGATGGCGTCATAGGACTGCACAAGCGAGAAATGGCTTGCCTCATCAAGTTGGCTAGCCACATCCACACGATGGCCCGCATCCTCAAGTGACTTGAGCATGATGGTTTTAAGAACGTGATCGTCTTCAACGAGTAAAACTCTCATGACGGATAAAAAAACACCTTGGTCAGGCTTTGGTCAGGGAAAATAGGGGATAAACGGGGCATGCAAATCAAACGACTCTTTTTAAATTTCAAATCACCCTTCATTTTAGGGTTAACCCTTGGTTGTGGTGCATTCTTTTTTCCAGTCTTCCATGCACTTGGGCAACAAATGGTATCACCCCCAAGTCAACCCATGTTGGAAAAACAAAACTCTGACATGGCTGCCAAGGACTTGAAAAAGTCAAT
>Ga0136641_1000323_pt1 | contig 20443 bp, 30 predicted proteins | sample EliLak1302023Y_FD_115312 | JGI IMG/M metagenome (GOLD analysis project Ga0136641, IMG submission 115312) | Freshwater microbial communities from Elizabeth Lake, Yosemite National Park, California, USA - 13020-23Y | ecosystem: Environmental > Aquatic > Freshwater > Lake ...
GGCTTGGGTAGTACCTTCAGCAACGCTTACAGCTACCGCATCTTTACCTAACAGCACTTCTTCCGCAAGTTTATATGGCATACCTGTAGCGGGAAAAAAAAGATATTTGTTTACTGGGTGGGTTAAAGCTTTAGCAACTGGGGCATCAATAAGCGCTCAGCTTAAGTGGTATGACAGCAACGGTATTTACATTAGCTCTAATACTGTGTCCTCAACACAAACAATAAGTACAAATTGGTCTGAATTTACATCAAAATCTGATTCTGGAAGAAACGGTCAAGTTTCTCCGGACAATGCTGTGTTTGTAACTGTAACCCTAAACCTTACAAAAACATCTCCAGGTATAACAGTTTTATTTGATTTATTTCAATTTGCTGAGGCAAATTTAAGCCTTGAGTTTGAAGATGCAAGGCGTGTACGTGTATACCTTCAAGGAGAACGTGAAAACCTTCTTCCTAACCCTTCATTTGAAGAAGGTATTACTGGGTGGACAGCATCATCTAACGGATCTTTTGCACAAGATCCCACAGTATATAGTACAGCTATTTTTAATGGTGTTTGCTTAGGAGAGCTGACGGTTCTTGGAGCTGGAACAGCTTTTGTAACTTCAGACTGGTTCCCAGTTAACCCTGGACAAAATTATACTTTTAGCGGATATGTTTCAAGTGAATATCAAAATTTTGGTAGAGCAATTCCTAGAATTGAATTTTCAAATAGAGAATCAATTAACCTACAAACTCAAATTCTTAGTGATGTTGATGGCCAATACTACTCTAACACCGCATATTATGTAGACGGCTCAAGTGCAATTTTAAATCCCCCAGCAACTATTTATCCAATTACTTCAGCGTCTAAAAATTCTAACGGAACTACAATTACTTATACCTCTATAGGCCATAACCTGTCTATAGGAGAAGCCGTAACTATAACAGGCCTAACACCTGCTGCCTATAACCTAGTTGGCGCATTTGTTGCAAGTGTGCCTACTGCAGATACCTTTACTGTACAAAGACAAGCTGCCCCAACAGACTTTGCAAATCTTTACTACGGAAAAACTATAACACCAATTACTGTTAATTTTGCGTCAGCAACAAACGGTCAAGGAATTGTTGTAGATCAATACCTTGTTGGAACACCCCCCCAATATGTTGCTCAACTAAGCCGAGTAAGCGTAACGGGAATTGCTCCGCAATATACTCGTGATTCTGGAACACCCATGGCTAAAGTTTCTTTGTATTTTCCAGATGCTTGGGCGGGAGCTGGGGTTAATGCAGCTAATTTCCCACCAACAGTTTGGATAGATGCGGTACAGTTTTTACCAAGCACGACCGTTCAACCATTTTTTGATGGGGATGGTGCTCCTGCTCCTAAAAACCCAGTTGTTGATTATTTTTATAGTTCTGATGACGTTTTTTGGGAAACTAAGAATGTTTTTAATTTAGTACAAAACCCAAGTTTTGAAACTGCAACTAATTGGAACGTTACTGGTGGGGCGTTTTCTATTAACTCTTCAACAACTAATGCTAGTGGCGGTAGAGTTGTAACTAAAGATGGTAACTATGGTTTGGTTACATTTACTGATGTGTTTGGTCCTAGATATGGAACAGGCATGGGGCAGATTGATTACAACCCATTTAGTTCTAACGGTATAACGTTAACTACTACGATTTATCTTCCTTCTCCCGCTATAGGTGGTGAAGATATGGTTGTATCTGTGTATGTGCGTGCCGCAGAAGGAATTTATACGATTGGTACTAGTGGTTCTGGCAAGACAACGTCTACAACAACTCAAGTTGTTCAACACGATCAGTATCAATGGATTAGACTTCACGATGTTCGTCAACTTTTACAAGGTGAAACGTCATTTACAATGTCTTTAACTTTAACCCCACCAACAGGCTTTGCATATACACTTGCACCTACAAGTACCGTTTTTATTGATGGTGCTCAAGCTGAATACGGGCGTATTGCTGGAAAGTTTGTTAATCCTTCATCTGTTGGTGTAGGTACTTTACCTAATCCAAGCAACCCCTCTACAAATATTTACGCCGCTCAACTTAAAAGCAATCACGGAGGAAAAAGCTCTTATATTTTTAATTATGGGGTTAAATTGTCCAGATTAAAAAATTCTCTTTCACTTGTAATGCCTCACGAAGTTACTTGGTGTGTTAAATCAGGTACACCTACTTTAGATTACCCAGATTTAGGCGAATCTCTTATTCCCTCTGCTTCTTTTGAAAAAAATCTTGGAACTTGGTCTTCTGTTAATTCTACCTTAAATAGGGTTATTTCCAAAGGAACTCTTGCCGGGGATTTTGCAACACACGGTGCAGCTTACTGTTTAATTACAACAGCGGGTAGTTCTGGAAGTAAAACATTTGGAATAACAACTGCAAATATCCCCGTATTTGGTGGAAATGGATACTACAGCTCTATTGCTCTACGTCCAGCAAATTCCAGCTCATTGGGTACATACAAACTTCGTATTGACTATTACAGCGCTGGTGGGGCAGTCATACCTGTTTACTACGGTCTTGTGGGAAGTAACTACATATATAGTAACATTACGACAATATTTACAGGCGCTTATTCAGACGTAACAAGCACATATAGAGAAAAAACTGTAACGATTTCTCATACAGACCGTTGGGCATTTTTAAACTTGGTCATGCCGGCCTATTCAACTCAAGGAGCCTCATACGCTGTTTTGACAGTTACCTTTGCGCCTGCTACCTTTAACTCCGCACAAGCCTTTCATTTGGACAGGGTTGTATTTAGACAGTAGGGGCACTATGACTACGCTTTTTATATCTTCGTTAGCTGTTGCAGCTATTCTTACTGCAATTGAGAGCCTAGTTGTTTCATTAAATAAGTGGCGAGGATTGGTGGCGTTAGTTCTGGCCGTACCTAGTTGCATACTCCTAGGATGTGGTCTAAGATTCCTACCAGTATATTCTTTAGCGGTGACATTCCTCAGTTTGACAATGTCCCTATTAGTAGAGCAGACTTTCACCGGAATCTCAGTTCGTGAGTTTCGCGGACTCCCAAAGCGGGTAGATCGACTTTAAGAAAGAGGGAACATGGAACTTCCAATTCCAACAACCAACCCCTCTTTATCCGCTGTAGCAAAAGCCGTATGGGGTGTTCTAGCAACCGTTGGTAGGCCTTTATCGGCCAAAGAAATATACGATAGCAACTTTCTCACAGAAGGTCGCGGGGCAATTCGTAAAGGCATGAATGAACTGCAAGAAGCGGGATACCTAGTCTTCAAACGCGAACGCCTAGACAACGGTACCTGGGACCCTTACTGGGAGTTTACTGAGCCAGCTAAAAAATTTGTAGATCTATTTAACTGGGGATACTTGCCTAGGACCGAAGACCGAAATTCCGACGTCGGTGTTTCGGTCAATACTAGTACTATAGATAATAGTAGAGGAAGCCTTAAAGTACTACGTACTTTAAGTCTTTACGACGCGCAAGGCGTCGTAAATGAGAAGGAGCTGGATATGTCCTGGTCAATGCTGGATGATGAACCACAGCCAAAGAAAAAAGCTAAGCGCGGTCAGATTGATGATGACGCCGTCGGCGGTATCGGTAAGATTGTCGATAAACAATCTGCATTAAACGATAAGTACAAGCGCAAGCCATCTAAAGTTGAATCAGATAATCGTTCACGTAGCGAGAAGCCAGAGGAAGAGTGGAAGTCTGGAGATATCGTGGCAGAGTTCTACTCTCTCATTGATGGGCTTAAGATAACTGCTCCCGGACAAGTTAATGGCACCAGCCTTATAAAATGGATTAATAAGCTTTATGGACAAGGCGTTCCTAGAATTGCAGTTCTAAAAGGTATGCGGATGTTTTTTTCAGATCCCCGTAACTTTCACGATGTTGGAATTGGTACTCCAGTTTGGCAACGTTTTATTGCTTACTACCCTACAGTTCACGGACTTGCAGTCTCTGTACCTGTCGAGTATCGTAACGATGACTTCGATGAACACCAAGCAGCAATGCTTGAAATGCTGAAAGGAAAATAATGACAAATACTAAGATTGCAGATAACAAAGGTTATTGTAGCGATTGCGGCAAATGGGCTACGGATTGCAAGACTTTAGTTGTCTACAGCATTCCTGAAAAAGTTTGCCGAGATTGCAGGAAACATCGTGATTAAAAAAGTTCAGGTACTCTGTTTTTTTTGTGGCGCAACATCAGAGGTAGACATTGACAAGGTTGATACAAGAAAGCGATGTGACAAGTGTTCGGATTAGAAGGGGAGCGACCAAGTGTACGTAATCAATTACTTCGATCTGGAGTCCCATCCAAGTCCCTTGGAATGGAGTTCTCTGATCTCGACAATTCGCCTGAAAAGGAAGCCCTCATGGAGTGGTGCGAACTTGTCAAAAAAGGGATGGTCATAAATCGCCCTGGAGAAGCCCGTAGCGGGTGGGGTGTACTGCTAGCAGGAGAACCAGGTCACGGAAAGACTACTATGGCCGCTGTGGCCCTCCAGGAGCTAATTAGGACTATTCCACTAGAAGTCTTTGCCCCCTCCGTTTCACTACCAGTCCGTTTAGGGCGTTTTATGGACTATCCCAAGCTTCTCAGGACACAGAAGGATTCTTGGGCAAACGAGGAATTAGCGGATGATATGAAGGCTCTCTTTGGGGACTCACAAAAACAGATTGATAACGTTCAGGTGTTTGTTTTGGACGACTTAGGTAAAGAATATCGCACAGCAAACCATTGGGCAGAAAACCAATTTGACGCCCTACTGCGTTCACGTTTTAATTCAGGTCTTCCAACAATCGTAACGACAAATGTACCGTTAAAAGACTGGGGAAGTGTGTATGGGGAATCAATGGGTAGCTTTGCCCATGAAGCTTTCCTACCATTGGTTATAGAATCAGACAAGGGGGATCGTCGTCGTGGCAAGAAAGTTAAGTGATACAAAAATGTTAGGTTGGAAAACAATCCAGTTTTTTATAACTTTGGAGGAAGTATGTGAGGTCCAAATTTCTCATGCTTCTGAACTTTTGTGCACTTGTAAAGGTTACGTCGGCAGAAAAAACTGTAGACACATAAATTTATGTCGTTCTAAAATTAAGAATGGTGAATACCCAATACCTATTTCAGGAGATATCTCTGAAACAGAAATTGACGAAGCAAAAAAGTCAAATGCTGCTTTTAGGAAACTAGTCCTAAAATATGGGAAACCATTGGCTCTCTAGCAAATGCGCGGGGGCGATATTTCAAATGAAGTTCCAAGTAGGGTTATTGTTACCTTGGACTGTATTCTTAATCGTAAACCTATTATTAAAACTTCTTTTGGCGGATTAATAAAGCTTCCCACAGAAGAAGTTACATACAATAGGCAATCACTTGCTTCTTTTTGGCGTTGGTCCAACAGTAATCCTTTTTCAATGGAGCTAACTGGTTTTGGCTATACTCGTAAAGAAATGCGTGAAGTACAAGAAGATTTAGATAATATGGGAACAAACCCCTTTAACTATTACACCGGATATGCAACTATTTCTGATTTAGTTGGCGAATTGCCATATAGGCCGGATGTGGTGTATGTTATAGACATTCCAAGTAGATCGCTTCGATGGGGCTCTAAGTATATAGATATTGGGGGGTACAGTGGCGGCAGACAATGAGCTAAGACTACTCTCTCGATCTATTAGGTCACGAGATATTGCCCCACTTTTATCTCGGGGAGTTGAAGACAATTGGTTCTTAAATGACTCTAATCAAGCAGTCTGGCGTTTCTTAAAAGATCATTGGACTAAGTATCAAGAAGTTCCAACAGCTACAACTGTTTTAGATAACTTTCCAACTTATCGCCTTCTTGCTGTAGAGGACTCTTTAGATTATTTGTTAGATCAATTAGTAGATTTTAGACGCCGAAATAAGTCAATTGATGTTATTCAACAAGCTGCTTCCGCAATTGAATCCGGAGATCATAACTCTGCAATTTCTATTATGGGAAAAGGTTATGCCGCACTTATAGATGAAGGCGCAGTTCTCAGTGAGGACATTGACCTTACCGATCAACCAATGGAACGATACAACTCCTATTTAAATGTTAAGACCCGACCAAATGGTTTGTTGGGAATGGCCACCGGATTTCAAGTTATGGACTTAGCTACTGCCGGATTACAAGGTGGACAGCTAATTACAATTATTGCCCCACCTAAAACCGGTAAATCAGTACTAGCTATGCAGATGGCTGTTAACGTGCACAACGACGGATGGGTTCCAGCATTTCAATCATTTGAAATGAGCAATACAGAGCAGGAACATCGACACGATGCAATGCGAGCACACATTTCAAACAATCGTTTGGTTCGTGGATGTTTAAAGCCCGCAGAAGAAACTCGTTATCAAAAGATGTTAACTGATATGGAGACTATGCACCATTTCTATCTTACTGAGTCTATCTCTGCATATAGCGTTTCTCAGCTTTCACTAAAGATGGAAAAACTTCGACCAAACATACTTTTTGTAGATGGTGTATATCTAATGACCGATGAGATTTCAGGGGAGCGCGGAACACCGATTGCTCTTAGAAATATTACGCAGTCCTTGAAGCGAGTAGCGCAGAAGTTTGATATACCGGTTGTACAAACTACTCAGGTTCTTAATAGCAAAGTACGTGGCGGACAAATAACCGCAGACTCTATTGCGTTCTCCTCATCTTTTCATCAAGACTCAGACGTTATATTTGCCCTTCAACGTCAAGATGAAAATGACGATAGTTCTCGTTTGTTAAAGATTGTAGCAAGCCGTAATACGGGGCCAGCAGAAGTTGAGCTTCTTTGGGACTGGGAAGAGGGGAAGTTTCAAGAATATGGGGCTTAATTTTGAGTACGAAGACTATCCTTTTAACGGAACTCAACTTTGTAATGAGTCTAACTCAGATTTATTTTTTCCAGAAGAATATATAGATCCTAAAAAACTTATTTCTGCACGGGACATTTGTAACGCATGCCCTCTAGTCGTAGACTGTCTTGAATATGCCGTTTCTACTCCTTGGCTTGATGGTATTTGGGCTGGAACAACTCCACGCCAACGTAGTCGTATTAGAAGTCAACGTAATAAAAAGGTAAAAAGTGGACATTAGGGGATTACCAACTCACGTCTGCCCTTGCGGATCAGAATTATGGAAAGTTTCAACAATCTTTAAAGATTATCAAGTTGCTATGTATTTTCTTGATATGGAGTGCGCGCTTTGCGGAACTATAGCAACTGCACCTACACTTGTGGATATGCCAGAAGATTATGTTCCCGAAGAACCGTTAGAGGAGGAAGAAGATTATGAGTGGTAGGGCACAACTAGAACATTCAGATGTAGTTTTTACACGAGCTCATGTTCCTGGAAAGTGTAAAGGAACTACATGTACTCTACATAACCGTAGCAACCACGCTTTGCGGCTTTGGCCACAAATTTGGAACTCAACAGTTTACGCAATGGAGCGACTATGCCCCCACGGAATTGGGCACGTAGATCCAGATGAAACAAATAAAGATATTGTAGTTAAATTTGAACATGAGGGAAAATGTGATGGCTGCTGCATTCAGGGATGACGAGGTTTACAAAGTACTTGTAAAACTTGGAATTGATGCGTATGAGCATGGCCATGAAATTTCTGGACATTGTCCTATGCATGTTGAGCGAACAGGTCGGGAAGATATAAATCCGTCTTGGTCTGTAAATTCAGAAAACGGTGCGCATAATTGTTTTTCTTGTGGTTATAAAGGTTCTTTGCTTGGTTTAATTTGTGATTTACGTGAATTTAAAACCCCTTATGGTTTAGCAGATTATGATGCTGCTAAAGAGTGGTTATCTTCAAGCATCGATGTAAACCTTCCGGATCTAATTAAGCAGATGGAAGAATCCCGATCTTCGTATATACGCTTACCTACTGTTATTCCTATGAGCGAAGCACGTTTAGCCGTATTTACAGACCCCCCAGAGTGGGCTTTAGAAGCTAGGCAGGTTAATCTTGAAGAGTGTAAAAAGTATTCTGTAAAGTGGTCTAATTCTTTAAATTCTTGGATTTTACCCATAAGAGAACCTGAAACTGGAAACTTAATGGGTTGGCAGGAAAAGGGCCAGTTAGAACGCCATTTTATGAATCGCCCCACAGGTTTAAAAAAATCTAAATCTTTATTTGGTATAGACGCCTGGGAAGGCGGGACAATGATTGTTGTAGAGTCTCCACTTGATGCGGTTAAATGCGGGGGTGTAGCTCTTTGCGGAGCTACTGTAAGTGAGGCTCAATTTGATATTATGCGTAGAGCAGATAAGTTAATTATTGCTTTTGATAATCCTGATGTAGATCCTGCAGGATATAAAGCTTTAGAGGATTTTAAAGTAGAGGCTAAAAAACGCGGGATAGAGTTTTGGGCCTTTAACTACTCAGATAGTGGAGCTAAAGATATTGGCGATATGAGCATGAATGCTATAAGATGGGGCATTGACCACGCCGTTCATTGTGTAAAACTAGGGGGTATATTAAAGTGATTATTGGGCTTACAGGATACGCACAGTCTGGAAAAGACACTGTTGCTAAAGTTTTAGTAGAACAACACGGCTTTACACGAATTGCTTTTGCAGACAAGATTAAAGATTTTCTTTATGAAACTAATCCTATGTTTGATTCTATTGCTGGAGAGCCTATGTTTGTCAAAGCACGTGTAGATCGTGACGGTTGGGAAGAAGCTAAGAAGTCCCCTCACATTCGTCGCCTACTACAAAACTCAGGGGTTGCTGCTCGTAAAATATTTGGAGACGCTTTTTGGGTTCATGAAGCAATGAAAACTATGCTTAATGATCCTCGTCCAGACATGAATTACGTTATAACGGATGTTCGATTTTTAAACGAAGCGGATATGGTCAAAGCTAATAACGGACAAGTTTGGCGTATAAAACGGATTGGGATAGAGGCAGTTAACTCCCACGTATCAGAGTCTCAAATGGATGGCTATCCAGTTGATCAAATCTTTATTAACAATGGAACTATTGCCGACTTAGAGAGTCTTGTAAACTCTAGAATGCAAAACCTTTTGGTATGAGTTTTACAGGCACCTTATTGCCTTATCAGGTAGAGGCAGTAGAGGCTATGGTTTCTCGCAAGCGTATGCTTGTTGCCTATGATCTTGGACTAGGTAAAACTGTCCTTACGATCGCTGCTTTGGAAGAACTTAAAGACTCCGGAGAGATATCTGGCCCTGGTATAATCATCTGCTTATCTTCCTTAAAGTATCAGTGGAAACAACAGATTGAGAAATTTACAAATGGATCTGCAAACGTTGTGGTCATTGACGGTACGCCGTCAAAACGAGCACAGCAATACTCTGAAGCAATCGACTGGGGGCATACCCTCGTTGATTACGTCATTATTAACTATGAGCAAGTTGTTAACGACTGGAAGTGGGTTGAACAACTACCAAGAGAGTTCGTTGTTTGCGATGAAGCAACCGCAATCAAGTCTTTTAGATCAAAACGAGCTAAATACGTAAAAAAACTTAAAAGTCCAGTTAAGTATGCTTTAACCGGTACGCCCGTAGAAAATGGTAAACCAGAAGAATTATATAGCATCATGCAATTTGTTGATGAAAAAGTTTTGGGAAGATTTGACCTTTTTGACAATACTTTTATAGTTCGTAATCGGTTTGGTGGAGTAGAGAGATACAGAAATCTTCCATTACTTACTAAAACTTTAGGTAGCGCATCAGTACGCAAACGTCAATCCGATCCGGATGTAGCTCCGTATCTACCAGAGTCTATTCATGCAGAACCAATTTTTGTCCCATTTGACCGTGCGGGTAAAAAACTTTACACACATATTGTTAGAGATCTTGTTATAAATCTTGATGACGCGTTAGATTCTTTTGGTTCCGGGTTTGATATCTTTTCTCATTATGGTCAAAGCGATCAAGGCGGTATGATGGATGAACTCCGTGGATTAATTATGTCTAAGATGACTTGTTTACGCTTACTTTGCGATGACCCACAACTTTTAATAAAAAGCGCAGATAAATTTGATCACGGAACTGTTATTGTTGATGGAACTTCTTTAAATATCCCAGGTTTTTATGGTGGGTCAGGTTATGCATCTGAGCTTAAAGCGTTGGGTTTATTGGAGGGTATGACTTCCGGACCTAAGTTAGAAGTATTAAAACAATATATAAATGACTTTTTATCTCAATACGATGGAAATAAAGCTGTTATATTTTCAAGCTTTGTGGGAATGACGTCATTACTACAACAGTCCCTCCCTTATGGATCTGTTGTGTATACGGGGCAATTAAACGCAAAACAAAAAGAAGAAGCAAAGATAAAGTTTCAAACAGACCCCGAGTGTAGGTTGTTTATATCTTCCGACGCGGGGGGATATGGTGTAGACTTGCCACAGGCAAACTTGTTAGTGAACTATGATCTACCATGGAATGCCGGTTTAGCGGTTCAACGTAATGGAAGAATTAAACGCGCTTCTAGTACTTGGGAGCGAATTGTTGTACAAGATATACTAATGGAGAACTCACTCGAGCAACGTCAAAGAGAGATGTTGCTACAAAAATCTGCTATAGCTAACGCTGTAATAGATGGCGAGGGCGTTAATGACCAAGGTGGGGTAAACCTTACCGTGGGAACATTGAGGGCGTTTCTACTAAACGCATAGGAGAAAAATGCCAAATTCACCAAAGACACCGACCCGCACTATTCGTGTCTCAAATGAGCTCTGGAACGCTGTAAAAGAGAAGGCTGCCGCTGATAAGCGCACAGTTACAGACGTAATCATCCAGGCTCTAAAACAATATTTGGAGCAGTAAGCTAGACCTAAGAGTCACCTGCTAGATAGCCCCCCGGATTTGACACCGGGGGGTTTTCTGTTAGTGTAGGGCCTACCAATCGGCACTAGAACTAAAGGAGAATTAAATGCCAAATATTGAATCATCACCACGAAAGATTTCAAGCAACCCCCTTCTTGTAAAGGTTCGTGAATACATTACTTATAAGAAAAAAATTGATGAGCTTTCTAAAGCACAGTCTGAAGTTAAAAATGAATTGATGGAAGAAGTAGAGAATAACGGCATAGAAGATGATAAAGGCCATTTATGGTTAGAGCTTCCTGAAGAAGTAGATGGATATGTGTCCTTACAACGTCAGCGCCGTGTATCGCAAAAGCTCGACATGGACGCGGCTGTAGTTCTTTTAGCAACTAAAGGTCTTGCAGATCGTTGTATCAAAGCACTCCCTACAGTTGATGAAGACGAAGTAATGGCTTGTCTTTACGAAGGAAAACTTTCTGAAAAAGATATTGATACTATGTTTCCTAAAACAATTACATGGGCGTTTGTCCCAAGCAAGAAATAACTATGTACGAACGTAAAATAGGCCGAGTCTGGGTTCAATGGGGATTCTTTACTAAAGCATTTTCTTTAGGCATACATATCTCCAGCATTCAATGTTCCCTGGATTTGATTCTTTTTTGGGTTCAAGTAGAATTGCCTGCATCAAAGCGTTGGTTAAGAAAGCGGGCACAAAAAAATGTCTGATGATGTTATAGACGCTATGTTTGGAAACTTGGGTAAAACTTACCCAGGATCTAAACAAATCAGAAAGTCTTTATCACATCCCGCAAAGAAAAAAAAGGAAGACGTAGATTCCTGGGAAGAAAATCCTCAGGTTAAAAAACTGCCTAGCGGCAAAGAGGTTGAACTATTTAGCGCTGGAGCCCTTGCTTTAGCTCTAGGTAGGCCTCTCGTAACTGTACGTCTTTGGGAACGAAAGGGTTATATACCACGTGCACCTTATCGCCTAAAGTCAATTATTGTTGATGGGAAGAAGAAACCCGGGTGGCGTATGTACAGCCGTGATATGATTCTCTCAGTAATAAACAGTTTTCAATCTCGAGGACTTCTTGAAGCCCCCCGGATTGACTGGAATCGTCACCCAGATCTATCGGTAGAAATACTGGAGAACTGGACTAAGATTCATACTCAAGAAACTAACTAATACCTATGGCTAATGGCTAAGAAAGGTGTCTTAAATGACTCCAGATACAACAGTTCGTCAAGTACCTAATGTAAATAGTTACATTGGAGACGAAGATCTAGACCCAACAGTTTCTGTTGAAGAAGATCTTTATGTAGAAGATAGCGAAGCAGAATTCCCTGAGCGCTCTTCTGTAATTCAAACCGGTTGGGCAGCAGCTAAAAAAGCTGTTTCTGAATCAAGCCGTTCTTATACGAATGATTTTAAGTTCGAAGAAGACGTGCAACTTATTAAGTTCCTATCATCCGAACCAATGGTTTTCTTCCAGCACTGGGTAGACCGCAAAGGCAAAAAGTCCTTTATTGGTTGGGAAGGAGACCCACTAGCACGCGTTGGCAATAAACCAGAGCGAAAGTTTGCGTTTAGCGTTGTTAACCTCTCAGACGAAACACCTACAATTCAGCTAATGACTGTTGGTATTCGTTTCTGCGGTCAACTAGAAAAGTTAAACTCAGATAAAAAGACCGGACCACTAGATCGTCCAGATCTTTACTGGGCCGTAAGCCGTTCAGGCACAGGCACAAAAACTTCATATTCAATTCTTCCTGTTAAAGAGCGAGATCTCTCAGAGGATTGGGAAATTGACCCAGTTCAAATGTCAGGCGTTATCTCTCAAATGAAGCCACTAGGAACAGACGCATTGCGTATGTCTACTACTGCTGAGCTTGAAGAGATTGCACGCGAAATTCTGGCTGGCCAGTAATCGGGGCGTTGGGGGACTCTGTTCTTACCTCCTTTGTTCCAGAGTCCCCTAACTTAACAAGTGAGGGAAACATGAAATTTATAACTAGCCTTGAAGATTTAAATGATCTTGTTGAGTATTACTCAGGACAAGACGCGTTTTGCTATGACGTGGAAACTATGGGAGATCACCGAGGTGATCCTCGTAGAAACATGGTTGTGTGGATTGCTATGGCAACACATGGTCGAGTCGATGTGATTCCCATGGGCCACCCAAATGGGGACTATCTACGAACAGAGTTCCCCCTTCTTCCTTCAGCAGTCGCAAGAGCTGAGCGTGGACAAGATCTACGCACCCAGGATTACAGTAAAGATGAAAAGAAAGCTACCAAGATCTTTGACAAGCCCCCTATTCAACTAACTCCTGCTGAAGTCTTTTCTGCTCTTAGGCCTTTACTTAACAGTTCTAAAGTAAAGGTTGGGCATAATCTTAAGTTTGATTTACAGAGCGTAACTAAGTACAGCAAAGGTCTTCCTGCCGCACCGTATTTTTGCACCTTAAATGCAGCATTTATTCTTGATAACCGTAACCGTATTTCTTTAGGTTTAGATGATTGTTTAAAGCGTGAGTTTGGGTACGAGATGGTTAAGGGTGTTGGTAAAGAGATTGAGGCGTATTCCTACCAGGATGTAGGAACATATGCCGCACTTGATGCTGAATGGACTTGGAAGCTTTACTTAAAGTACAAAGACATGATTGTAGAGCAGGGGTTAAGCCCAATCTTCAATCTTGAGATGGATGTCCTTAATGTAATTTGCCATATGGAGCTTCGTGGGGCAGATATAGACGTGGATCAACTATCACAGTTAAAAATTGATTTAGAAAAACAGATTGAAGATACCAAGGGAAAAATCTTTAGTTTGGCAAAGAGAGCTTTTAATATGAACTCGGTACCGGAGAAGCAGGAAATTCTTTTTACTCCTCGCAAAGACGGCGGAAGAGGTCTTAAGCCAAAGTCTACAACCCCCGCTGGTCAAAAACGTATGGACATAGACTCAAATTACAAACCAACTTACAGAGATTATTCTGTATCAGAGCCGGCCCTTTCTGTGTTTAGGGGTCGAGACTCTTTGGTAGATCAGTTGCTTACTTATTCGGATTTAAATAAGCTTATGACCACTTACGTAATACCTTATTTGGGCGGGGACATTACACGCACTCTTGCGGGTAAAACAAAGGTTACAACCAAAGAAAGCCTTATGTACAAAGGTCGAATTCATACAGACTTTGTACAATACGGCGCAGATACCGGCAGATTCTCTAGCCGAAACCCAAATTTGCAGAATGTACCCGCTCCACATACTGCAAACGGTAAAGCTATTAGAAATCTTTTTGTAGCCCCCGAAGGCCATAAACTAGTAGTAGCGGACTACTCACAAATCGAACCTAGAGTTATTGCTTCTTTTAGCAACGACCGGGTTATGGTTGAAGCCTATAAGAATGGCGAGGACATTTACACAACTATCGGTAATACGATGGGTGTAGACCGAAAGGCGGGTAAAGTCCTGGTCCTCGCCCTTGCTTATGGTGTGGGGCCAGACAAGATTGCTCGTGAAATTGGGTGTACCATCAATGAGGCCCGGGATTTATTAGATAACTTTGGTAAAAAGTTTCCAGCAATTGCTCGTTATAAGCGTCAAGTTATCAGTGATTGTAGGCGTCAAACCCCAATTCCTTATGTAACTACGCTATTAAAGCGTCGCCGTTATCTTCCAGATCTTCGTGCAAAAGATCAATGGACGCGTGCTAAGGCGGAACGCCAAGCTTTTAATACTATGATTCAGGGGTCCGCAGCAGATTTGATTAAGGTTGCTATGGTAAGGGCACAGGCAATGATTCCTTTAGAATCGAGCCTTATTCTTACCGTACACGATGAACTCGTTACTATAACGCCAGATCATCTTGCTGAGGAAACTATGGAAGCAATTAGAGAGGCTATGGAGGGAATAAATGTGTTGTCTATACCTTTGATTGCGGATGTTAAACTAGTATCCCGTTGGGGAGAGGCAAAATAATGGGTTTTTTTAATCGAAAGAGAAAGAAAAAAGTTACGCGTCTTGTAGAGATTCACATGCCCATTTTAATTAGGCAAATGATTTATGATTCTATCTTTGATGCTCCCGAGCAAATAGCTGAGGCTATGGGCTTGCCCCCAATTTCACAAGAAGTTTCTGAAATGGAATCACAAGCTAGTGTTGATAGGCTACGTCCTTTTGCCGCTTTAATTCCCTTTTTAGAGTCTTATGCTGACATTTCTGCAAGAATTGCGGCCGCTGCTTATAGTATTGAGTCTGTTGATGACGGTCTTTTAGATGGGATAAATGAAGAAGAACATTTAGAGACAATAACTTCGTTGTTTAGACTTGTTTCTCTTTCATCATCAGTTTCAGCAATTTCAATGCTTATGGATATGGGACTACTAGACACGGAGGTAAAAGTTGATGAGTAATGCAGATTGGTATGCAAAAAAGATGGGGTCACCAAAACCTCAACCTTCGGCACCTCCTTCATCGCCACCTGCACGTATACAGTATGCGCCGCAACAGCGCCAGTCTCCGAATGTTCCAGTAACATATGACCCCTCTGAGGATCAACTTGTTACGCGTGCGCAGAGCGCAAGAGAATCTGATATGTGTCCAGGTTGCATGTCTGGAAATTATTTTGCTCCATTAGGTACACAACGTAAACGTTGCTATGATTGCGGCTACCCCATAGTCCAGCAGGGTTCAGGATTGTCTAGTTCTGGTACTGGTAATGGAAATGTAAAGGCAGCAAAACAAGTAGGGCAAGAAGGTGGATTTAACCCAACAACAATCGTAGATCGGATCAACTAATGTCAAAGATTAATTCAGATGCTCTTAAAGTTATGGCAGTTATTAATAAAAAACTCGGTGCAGGTACAGTCGTGTTTGCAGACTCGGTAAACATTCCCACCAGAATTACTACAGGATCTTTAACATTAGATACAGTTCTAGGTGGCGGTTGGCCAATGAACCACTGGATAGAGTTAGTAGGCGAGGCTTCTCACGGCAAAACAGCTTTAGCTCTTAAAACTATTGCTGCAAATCAAGCCCGTAATGATGACTTTACAGCGGTGTGGATTGCTGCAGAGCAATTCGATTCCGGATATGCAGAGATGTGCGGTGTAGATACTACCCGCGTTATTATTGTAGAAACTAATAGTATGGAGGATGCTTTTGAAGCAGTCATTCAATTTATGGAAAGTAAAGCTGTTGACATGGTTGTGGTTGATTCCCTTCCTGCCTTGGTTCCTAATGCTGAAGATGAGAAAGCTATGGATGAATTTACTGTGGGTCGTGGCGCACTTATTACCAATAAGTTCTTTAGAAAAGTATCGGGAGTAACAAAGCGATTGATGGATGGGTCCGAGCGACCTATCCTTGGGGTTATGATTAATCAATATCGTATGAAGATCGGCGTGATGCATGGGGATCCTCGAACAACCCCAGGCGGCTTAGGTAAGGACTATGCCTACTCTATTCGCTGTGAGGTCAAGCGTGATGAGTGGATTGACGTGGGCACCGGGGAAAACAAGCGCCGTGTAGGGCAAACTATTCGTGTCCGAACCATCAAAAACAAGACCTTTCCACCCCAGCAGACGGCTTATATGGATTTTTACTTCTCTGAGGGCGGAGAAATAGATCCTGGAGCATATGACAGTGGTAAAGAGATCATTGCTATGTCCCTTCTTAACGGGGTGGTTGAACGTAGAGGCGGATGGCTGTATTATAATGAGCGTAAATGGCAAGGTTCTATCAACCTTCTCAACTCAATTCGTGAAGAAGTTGACCTTAAAGAAGCACTGACCGATGCGGTGATGGATTCACTCAAGCATGGTTCAGCAACTCGTATTGAGGTTGTCGATGAAGAGTGAGGGACAGAAACAGTCTCTTAAGCACGAGAAGCGTTTAGAAAAAGCACTTGGTGGGCAGAGGAGCGCCGCGTCCGGAGCTTTTTGGTCACGCAAGGGAGATGTTAGAACTGACGATTTATTGATTGAACACAAGTGGACTGGAAAGAAAACTGTAACGATCAAGTCAGAAGTTTTAAAAAAAATTACAAAAGAAGCTATCTTAGATAGTCGTACGCCAGTATTAGGGATTCATCTCGACGGTGAGAACTATGTTATTTTGGGAGAGGAGGACTTTCTTGAACTACGTAATTCAATTCGAGGTGAATAGTTGTACGAAAAAGATACAGTATCTTGGTCTTGGCGATATGAGGCTAAGTGCAAAGGTGAAGACACAGAAATGTTCTTTCCTCCGCGAGACAAAGCTTTATACAAACCTATAGCAGATGCTGCAAAGGCTATTTGCCATGGTCGCGATGGAAGGCCGGCATGCCCGGTAAAAGATATATGTTTAAAAGAAGCAATAAAAAACGATGAGCTGCACGGAATTTTTGGTGGCATGAGCCACCGAGAAAGAAATGCGCTTAAAAGAAAGTATACTAAGCAAGGATTAACACTAGACCAATGGCTGGCTAAAAACAAGGAGTTTTAAATTGAGAGAAAAAGCAGTATCTAGTATCAAGTTAAAAAATTACTTAGAGACTAAAAAGAGAGATACTCGCTTGATGGGCCAAATTGAGCGCCACATTCTATCAAAACCTTTTGAGGAACGCAGTCAGACTGTTCTACATCCGTCTGATATTATTAAACCCGAGTGGTGCGCTCTCGCAGCCTATCATGCTCTTAATGGTAATTACATAGAGACTCGAGAGCGGCCCACTCTTCGCCTTCAATCTATTTTTGACACTGGACACGGGGCTCATGCAAAGTGGCAGGGTTATCTACGTGAGATGGGTGTTTTATTTGGTAAATGGCATGATCACAAGATTAATGACTATACCTGGGCCACATCTAAAGATGTTCGGGGAATTGCTTCAAGAGACCTTGAGTACCAAGAAGTCCCCCTATACAGCGCAAAACATCGTATGTCGGGTCATGCTGACGGATGGGTTAAAGGTTTAGGCGAAGATTTTTTAATTGAGATTAAAACAATTGGTGCCGGAACTATCCGTATAGAGGCTCCAAGCTTATTTGGCGGTAGTAATGATTTAGAAACCGCTTGGAGAAACATACGCCAACCATTTAGAACACATCAACTTCAAGGGCAGGTATATCTACATCTTTGCCACATAATGGCTGAAGAAGGATCACTACCCTCAGCCCCTAATGAGATTGTGTTTATGTATGAACTTAAATCTAATCAAGACTATAAAGAATTTTCTGTGGCTTATGATCCCGAGTTTTCAAAGCCTTACTTTGAAGCCGCTTTAGATGTGGTGTGGGCCGTAGAAAACGAACGCCCACCTGTGTGTACTATTGATGCTGTGCTAGGATGCTCTCGTTGCAAACCATTTAGGGGGGAAGATGCTAATGACATCAAGTAAGGTTGGTTTAAGCCAAGAAGCAATCGCAACTCTTTCAGAGGGTGGTTTTAGTTTACCTAAAAAACCTAACTATGAGATTCCAAGCTTACCTAGAGATATAACTGAGCTAGACGATCCAGCACTCATGGATCTATTTGTTCAGCTTACTCAGTGGAATGACCACGCATCGGGTCTATTTGCGGTTTCTGTAATTGATGAACGTGAAGCGCAACGTGCTCTAGATAATGCCGAAGCTTCTGCAATCCTTAGTAACTGGACCGGAGCAAAGGGAACAACGGTAACCTTAGTTAAAGCCACTATTGCTGCTTCTCCCGAAATACAAAAGCTTTCAAAAGAGTTAGATATTAAGTATGCTTTTCGTAAGCTTATAGAAGCTCGCATGGAAAACGTAGAGCGAGATGCGGCCCTTGTATCCCGAGAGCTTACTCGTAGAACTTCCGATGGAGGAATGCGTTCTCGTCAACGTAAGTTCACAACATGAAATCAAAAACTTTGGTATTTGATGGTGGAATAGAGGATAACGAAAAGGTTTACTTAGGTGTAGATCAGTCCCTTACCCATTTTGGAGTAACAGTCATTAGTGAGGATGGATTGCGATATAAAACGTGGGTTTATTCATCACCCCTACGCGGGGTTGACCGGTTACAGGATATTGCTTTATTTTTTGGAGAGCACGTTCTTGAGGTATATGTAATCCTTGATTCAGCTATGGAAGGTTATGCCTATTCTTCTACAATGGCTCATATGGCTGGAGAAGTTGGAGCTATGACTAAAATGGAGATTGCTTGTTTTTGTTATTACGGCAAAGCAAAGTACCCATTAATCGTTTCTCCGTCAATGGTAAAAAAATATATAACCGGTAAAGGGACGGGAATTAACAAGAACCAGATCCTCTTAAATGTATTTAAAAAGTGGGGGATAGAGTTTACTGACGACAACGCCGCAGACTCCTATGGGTTAGCTAGGATAGCTTCAGGTAGGGCAGATAACGCTTATGAAAAAGAAATAGTATCTAAATTAAAGGATCCAAAGTTTCGAGAAGGCGTATATGTCGGCAAGTAGATACACCTTTAGACCTTAAATACGGGGAAAACCGGCAATACTTAGTTCCGAGGGCATCACTATAAATCGAACCCAAAGGACTACAAATTGACAGAAGAAGAAAAATTCTTGCGCGTTGGCGCCGGATCAAACGCCCAATCCGTAGGCTCAGCTATTGCTCACGCCCTTTATGAATCACCACAGGTTAAGGTACGCGCTGTAGGCGCCTCTGCTGTAAACCAAGCTGTTAAAGCTATCGCTATTGCTAGCGGCTACGTTGCCCCTCGAGGGGTGCGGTTGGCCTGCATTCCTGGATTTACTACAGTTGACTCAAGAGATGGCCAAATCTCGGCGATTGTCTTTACAATCTTCGGTCTATAACGTATTCTTATACCGAGATCTCAACTCAACCTTAAGGAAGTAGAAAATATGGCACGTCAAACAATGGGTAAAGAAGGAGCGAAGTTCTCTTCACCTTCAGCCTCACCCAAGGCAGGAACTCTTGTTCCTAAGAAAAGTTCAAAGTCAGTAGACCCATACGCTCAGCCAATGGGTAAAAAAGGTATGTCGGCTCCAGATAAAGACGGCGCTGCTCACACAATTAAAGCTACATACATGAAGCAAAACGAACCAGCAGCCGGAGCAACACAGGCAAATGGTCGTGTAATGAGCCCAGCAATTAAACGAAGTGTTGACAGCTTTGGTGAAGGAATGAGCACCTCTTACTAAAGTAGTGTAGGATTCTGTGTAGGGTCTCTTAATGGAGGCCCTACATATAGTCCAAGGAGGGGCAAAATGTTAGATGATCTTTATGCAGAAGCTAAGGATAAAAGTAAATTTAGCAATCATTGTTTAGTTGGTCAATGGTCTATTTCTTTGCCTGACAATGATAAAGCGGCGTTTACCGCATCAATTAATGATGTAGACTTCTCAACTAGAAGTCTTTTTAAGTTGTATCAAAAAGCAGGGGCAACCTTTGGCCTAACATCTCTGCTCACACACCGAAATGGAGAATGTGGATGTCCCTAGCAGATGAGTACGATTCTATAATTCAATCTGGCAATCAAGGATCAGATAAAGTAAATAAAAGTATCCCGGATGCCTGGCGCCCGCGTTCTGAAATTGGAACAGACGGCGGTTTTGTAGTTTCAACACCTCGTCCAGATGGCAATACGCCCGGTGCA
>Ga0136641_1000324_pt1 | contig 20435 bp, 16 predicted proteins | sample EliLak1302023Y_FD_115312 | JGI IMG/M metagenome (GOLD analysis project Ga0136641, IMG submission 115312) | Freshwater microbial communities from Elizabeth Lake, Yosemite National Park, California, USA - 13020-23Y | ecosystem: Environmental > Aquatic > Freshwater > Lake ...
AGAATAAATCCAAGAATCATCATCGCTGTGGCGATACGTGCAACTTTTTCGGTGCGCTTGTAATCCAGAGTCTTTGTTGTATCAGTTGGAACCTTTACCGCCCAAGCGGTTTCAAATGCGTGCGCAAAAAAAGACAATGTATAAACAGCCATGGCAGAGTAAATAAAATAGTTTGACGCAAAAGCCCATGTACGTGACATCTATTTCTCTCCCTTTAGCATCCGAACAAACTGTTCCATTTCAATTTCTAACCCTGGCGCAGCGTTCTTAGCTAATCCAGCAATCTCAACATTTGATCCAACTCGAATCCAAATTCGGCGTCTTCGCGTAAACAGCGATGCGAGTAATCCAAGGATGGCAACAATACCTCCCAATAAGGCAAACTTCTTTCCGGGGTCTGCAACAAAATTTAGATTGACCCATTGAATGTAACCTTCAAAAGTAATTGAGCCACCTGCGTAAGCAAAGCTTTCGCCGGGCTTTAAGGTCTTGAGCCCAATCTGTTGCATTTTTGAGGTATCGATTCTGTACACCGATTGAGGAATACCTGAATCTAATCCCAAGTCGCCAACCCAAGCCGACAGTAATAAACGTGGATCTAGCGCTTTTGGAAAAGCGCTCAGCGCTCCTCCACCATTTGGAGATCGTGAATACGTTGGAACAAAAGAGCCAACAAATCCAATTTGCGGATTTGCATCAGGAACTTTAATTGCGCCGATTGATCGAAGATTTGAATCTTGCGGCAAAAACGGTACCGGGCCTTGGAAAGCGACATCACCTTTGGAATCCCTAACGGTTACAACTGGTGAGTATCCATTAGCTTGTAAATAAATGCGGGTACTGCCAATTGTTAAAGGACTATTTACCTTGATAACTTTCTTTTCGATTACCGACGAGTTATCACGCAACAAAGAAACATTTAGTGTGTAATCTTCTGGGGCGCTGGTTTCCACGTTGTACTGTGCGACGAACTTATCTGTAGTAAGCATAAAGGCCGGCAGGTTGGCATCTTTATATAATTTTCCGTATGTCAAAGTGTCATAACTTGTTGGGGTGTTAACAAATCTTTCTCCAACATTTATAATTGCTTCACCACGCATTCCAAAAAGTGAACTAAAGCTAATTCCTAGCAAGACAAGTATTAGCGCTAAGTGAAAGAAAAGGTTTCCGGTTTCACGCATAAAACCCTTTTCAGCAGAGATCGATCCTTCTTTTTCTAAGACTCTAAATCGTTTTGACTTAAACCATGCGCGAGCCGCATCTAATTCGCCCCCGTTAGCTGTCCACGTTGAATATTCCTCCATTCGTGAAAGATTTTTAGGTGTGGCGGGAGGCAACGCCCGTGCCCCATTAAAATGCTCAATCGTTCTAGGTAAAACACATCCAATTAACGAAATAAATAAGAGAATATAAATCGCGCTAAACCACGGTGATCCGTAGACATCAAAGAGTGAAATGCGGTCCATCCACTTTGCTAGGTCTGGCGAATCCTTGAAATACTGGCTTACCTGCATTGGGTTTTGAGTACGTTGTGGGATCAAGGATCCAGGAATAGCGGCCACGCCAAGCATCAGTAACAAAATTAGGGCCGTGCGCATGCTTGTTAGCTGCCGCCATGTGTAGCGCAAAACGCCAACGCTATCTAACTCTGGGAGTTCTATTTCTTGACTCATTAAATCACCGGTATGAAATTAGAAATTAAGGAACGCATTGAATTCATCAGCTGACTCCATAAGCCAAGTACTTCTAGAACGCCAATTGCAATCAAGAAAATTCCACCGATTTTAGAAATTAGATCACCGCGACGATAAATTAGCGATCGCAATTTCGCAGACTTGTCTAATGACAATCCAGAAAGGATGAAGGGCAGACCTAGGCCCAAGCAGTACCCAAATGAAAGTACAGCTCCACGAACTGCACTTGATTCCTGAAAGGCAAGTGTCTGTACAGCTGCTAGCGCTGGGCCGATACATGGTGTCCAACCAACGCCAAATAGGACGCCCAATAATGGTGCGCCTAGCAAGCCACCTGTTGTTCGCATTTTTGGTCTAATTGTTGGTGAAAAAGGAAAACGACCGTAGAAAATAAATCCTAGGAAAATTGTCACAACACCAAGAATTCGCGAAATCAAATCCTCGTGTGCTGACAACGTGTTTCCTAATTCCCCAAACAAAGCTCCAAATGAAAGAAAGACTGCACTAAACCCCATCACGAATAGAAAGGACCCTAGTAATACTTTTCCACGACTTACTGAAAATCCCGCTGCAAATGAAAGATAGCCCGGAACTAGCGGCAAAACACATGGCGATAAAAATGAAATAATTCCTGCAATAAATGCAAAGGGAAAAGCAGTTACAAGAACTCCTGAGAAGATCTGCTCTACGAAGAACTCCTTCATTCTGCGCTTACCCTTTCGATCAGCTGCGTTAATGATGCAACCGTTATGGCACCTGAGATCCGCGCCGCTACTCGGCCTTTTTTATCCAAAATTACCGTTGAAGGAATGGCATTTGCGGGCAAGGAGCCTTTAAATCCAATCAGGATTGAATCATCAACAATTGTTGGATATGGCAATTTAAAACGTCGCGCGAAGGCTTCCGCATTTGCAGGATTATCTCGGGTCAAAATCCCAATAAATGCAACATCTGTATATTTATTTGCTAACGAAGCAAGTGTCGGTGCTTCAGCACGGCAGGGCGAACACCATGACGCCCACACATTCACGACCGCAACCGTGTCCTTTGTATATGTGTAATTACTTCCGGACAAGGTTAAACCTGTTATCGCCGGTGCAATTTTTCTGTCTGCAATCTTTATGTATGTTGTCGATCCATCGCCAGAAACAAAACTCTCTTCTGATGACGATGTTCCGCCGCCACTACACCCGGTAAGTGCAATTGCCAATGCAATCAAAAGTGCAAATTTCTTCATTACTTTTTTTCGGGCAATAGATGACGTGCTGGCTCGGAATACGTTAACCCTGAAATGAATCCCTCATCGTCAAAATGGACGCTGGTGACAGATGCAAGTGTGCACTCACGTTTACGAGGATCATGTAACAGGCGACGATTTTCGATTGCGCTGCGCAAAATCCAAATGGGTAACTGGTGTGACACGCAAATTGCATCCTTGCCATTAGCGGCATCTCTTGCTACAAATATTGCTGCAAGCATACGATTAATTTGCTCGTCGTATGGCTCGCCCCATGATGGCCTCCATGGATTCCATAAATGTTTCCATGCAGCAGGATGGCGCAATACGCCATCGCCAACACCAAACGGCTTTCCTTCAAAAATATTCGTAGCTTCGATTAAACGTTCATCAGTAGTTATAGAAATATTATGTGCTGCTGCAATCGGCGCCGCAGTTTCTTGTGCGCGTTGTAGGGGTGAGACATGAAGGGCGCCTAAATCAACTGTCTTAGACCAATCACCAAGTGTTCGAGCCATCTCTTGTCCGCGTTCTGACAAGTACCAACCTGGTTGGCGTCCATACAAAATTTTGCCGGGATTGTGGACTTCTCCGTGGCGGACCACATGCACTGTTGAACTCATTGGTAAAGCATAAAGCGTCCTGAAACCCCGTCTATCGGTAAGGTAGTGACATGGCACTCACGAGCAAAAGAGCTGCCTTCTTCGATGTCGACAACACGCTTATTCGCGGCTCAACCATTTATTTCTTGGGCCGCGGCATGTACCAGCGCGGTTACTTCACCAAGAAGGATATCTCGCGTTTCGTTTTAGCAAACCTGAGATTTCGCTTAACAGGTAAAGAAAATAAAGATGAAATTGCTCGCTTCCAAGATGCAGCCACAGATTTTATTGGTGGGCATAATGTGAAAGATATTGAAGCCATAGCTCAACAAATTTATGATGAGTTTGTCTCGCCAGCAATGTGGCAGGGAACAATTGATATTGCACAAACCCACATTGCAAATGGAGTTGAAGTTTATTTAGTTACTGCTGCTCCAGAAGATATGGCAACTTTGATCGCTAAACGTTTAGGTTTGACCGGTGCACTTGGTAGCAAAGCTGAAATAAAAGATGGTCTCTACACTGGAAAAATGAATGGCGCGTTGTTGCATGGAAAAGAGAAAGCGGTTGCTGTTCGAGAGTTAGCAGAGAAAAAAGGTTTTGATCTCGAAAACTGTTTTGCCTACTCAGACAGCAACAATGATCTGCCTTTGTTGCAATGTGTCGGCCATCCATCGGCAATTAATCCAGATGCGCTATTAGGTTTGCGTGCCATGGCTGAAGGTTGGCCGATCCATGACTTCCGTCGTGCCAGGTTTATTGGCCGAGCTATATCCCCGATTGTTGTCCGAATTGCAGCACTTGGAACTTGGCTGACTCCACGTAAACGGTGAAGTGAATTAACAAGAACAGCTAATTTGCCAGTAATGTAGGCAAGTTATGGAAATGCGCTCATTCTCTGACTACCTACGTAGCGTTGATGATGCTGCCCTTTTAAATTTGTTTACTGCTCGTCCGGACCTCGTTACACCTGTTCCGCCAGATATCGCTTCCCTTGCAGTGCGAGCTTGTTCTGCACCGAGTTTGGCGAGAGCGATCGATTCACTTAATCAATGGCAGTTCCAAGTTTTAGAGGCGGCTGCATCGTTGAATGAACCGTTCTTAGAAAAAAACGTTATTTCTCTTACCGATAAGGAAGCAAAAGGTGCTTTAGAGCATTTAGTAACGATTGGACTTGTTTATCCATCCGATGATGGAATGCGTTTACCAACACAACTACGCGATGTAATTGGAACAGAGCCTGCAGGCTTAGGGCCAGCTTCGATGGCAAAGCTAAAGCTCAGTGAATTAGAAGATGCACCAGCGGATGCTAAAAAAGTTTTAGAGCGATTGGTGTGGGGTCCACCCCGAGGAAGTGTTGGAGATATCAAGAATCCAGGACCCGGTGTGACGTGGTTGCTTGAAAAGAAGTTTTTAGTTCCACTTGACCAGCGAACAGTAATCCTGCCTCGCGAAGTCGCAATTTCATTACGTGGTGGAAAGATTCATAAAGATAGATTCATCAAACAGCCCGTACTTAGTGGTGCAAAGCGTGACGAGCGCCAAGTAAATCTCGCGGCAATTGCAAATATTTCAACGGTCCTACGTTGGGTCGAAGAGTTGTTAAATTTTTGGGCAGACGAACCAGCAGATGCTTTACGAGCTGGTGGCCTTGGAGTTCGTGATCTTAAAGTTATTGCTACGCATTTAGGTGTTGATGAGTCCTGTACTGCATTTGTTGCAGAACTTGCATACCTTGCATCTTTAATCAGCATTGATGCTGATGATCGGATTCTGCCAAGTAATAAATTCGATATCTGGTTAATGCAAACGCCTGCTGATCGCTGGCAAATGTTGGCATCACAGTGGTTAATTACCTCGCGTGTTAGTGGATTAGTTGGTCGAGTAGAAGCAAAAAATGTTGCAGCCCTTGGCCCAGAGTTAGATCGAGTAAATGCTGCACGTGTACGTGCATTAACGCTCGAACTACTAGGTGAAAACCAGGGTATTGCTCCGGAATGGAAGAGTTTTAAAGAGGTTTTATCATGGCGCGCACCCGTGCGTCGTAACTCTTCGCTACAAGACGAACTAGCGGAATGGACACTTCGTGAGGCGGAATGGCTAGGAATTACTGGCCAAGGGGCATTATCTAAATTCGGCGCACAGTTTCTTGCTGGTGATGACTTAAGTACCATCAATGAAGATCTACCAAAAACTGTCGATCACATTTTGATTCAGAGTGATAACACCGCAATTGCACCTGGACCCCTTGAACATGAAATTTCACAGGCACTAGCAATAATGGCTGAAATTGAAAGCCGCGGTGGTGCAACTGTCTATAGATTTACTGAGAGCACAATTCGACGTGCCTTGGATCATGGGAAGACTGGCGATGAGATAAAAACTTTCTTAGTTAAGACTTCAAAGACCCCAATGCCACAACCACTTGAATATTTAATTGCAGATGTTGCAAAGAAGCATGGCAAATTACGTGTTGGAAACACATCATCATTTATTCGATGTGAAGATACTGCGCTAATTTCCCAAATCATGAATGATAAGAAACTTGAAATCTTGGCACTTCGGCGCATCGCACCTGAAGTTGTGATCTGCGATATGGATGCAACAGATGCAATGCGCGTATTACGTGAGTGCGGTTATTTACCAGCTGGCGAATCTGCAAATGGGATGATCCTGACAGGGCCTAAATCAAACCGTGCTCTAACAAAGCCACGTCCTCCACGTGTGATTGGAGAAGTTGAAGTTCCAACGACAGAAAATCTAACAAACGCTATCCGAGCATTACGCACTGGTGAAAAATCAACGTATCGCCAAACTCGTTTGCGTCAGGTTGCTAGCGAAGCTTTGGGGCAACTGCCTCGTACGACTGCAAATGAAACGATGGATATTCTCAATCAGTTCATCATTGATGAAAAAACCCTTTCAATTGGATATGCCGATAACAATGGCGGAGTAACCCATCGAATTATTGACCCGATTCGCATTAGCGCAGGTGCCTTAATCGCACGCGATCATGCAACAGGTGAGGTCCAATCCTTCAGAATTCCACGCATCACTGGCGTGGCACCGCTATAGACTTATCCCATGTTGGCCGCCCTCGAAGCATTAGTGAAGTTGGAATCACCAACTGAAGACTTATATGCCTGCCGCGATGTTGTTCATCTTGCAAGTGATATTGCGACAAGAATTTTGGGGACACCTGCAGAAATCCGCGAAGTAAATGGTCGTCCAGTTTTCTGGTGGGGCGCCGCAAATCCTGACGTAGTTGTTCTTGCCCATTTAGACACTGTGTGGCCAAAAGGTTCTTTTCATCCTTTGTGGAGCGTTGAGGGAACAATTGCACGCGGTCCCGGAATTTTCGACATGAAGGCAGGATTTGTTCAGGCGTTATATGCCATGAAGGGAATTACAGGCAGCGCGGCATTAATTGCAACAACAGATGAAGAAACTGGTAGCGCAACAAGTAAAGAGTTCATTAAGGAAATTTCTGCGAAAGCAAAAGCTGTTTTGGTTTTAGAGGCAACACTTAACGGAAAAGTAAAAACTGGCCGCAAGGGCACAGCGATGTATCAAGTTAAAATTCATGGAAAGGCATCACATGCTGGACTTGAACCTGAAAAGGGTATTAATGCAACAACTGAAATGGCACATGTAGTCTTAGCAATTACTGCGATGGAAAGTGCCGAACATGGAACAACGGTAGTTCCAACAACACTGCATTCGGGTAACACAACCAACACTGTTCCAGATCTTGCCGTTCTAGATATTGATATTCGTTCTTATTCATTGGATGATCTAAAGCGAGTTGATGCTGCAATCAAGGGTTTAAAGCCTGTTAATGCTGCAGCCCGTTACGAAATTACGGGCGGATTTAATCGGCCTCCACTAGAGACGACCTCAACTATGGCGCTGTACGAGCGAGCAGAGAAGGTAGCTAAAGAACTTGGGATGCCGCCGCTTGGCCACGCATCAGTTGGTGGGGCAAGTGATGGCAACTTTGCAGCTGCTGCAGGTGCTCAAGTTTTGGATGGTCTCGGTGCAGTTGGAGATGGTGCTCACGCCGCGCATGAATGTGTAGACATCAGCACTCTTGAGGATCGCAGCAAACTATTACACGAGCTAATAAAGGATCTACTTAATGACTGATGGTCCACTCATTGTTCAAAGCGATAAAACACTATTGCTGGATATCGACCACCCAATGTCTACCGAATGTCGGCGTGCAATTGCACCATTTGCCGAATTAGAGCGATCACCTGAACACATTCATACCTACCGTTTAACACCTCTTGGTTTATGGAACGCTCGTGCTGCCGGACATGATGCAGAACAAGTAATCGATACCTTAATTAAGTATTCGCGGTACGCCGTCCCCCACTCAATTCTTATTGATGTTGCCGAAACTATGTCTCGCTACGGTCGTTTACGCCTCGAGATGGATCCAGTCCACGGCTTAATTCTTATTACAACAGACACGGCCGTTCTTGAAGAAGTGATTAGGGCAAAGAAGATTGCACCCTTGCTCGGGGCTCGAATTGATCCAGAAACTATTACCGTTTTGCCAAGTCAGCGTGGTCAAATCAAGCAGTCGTTATTGCGTCTTGGTTGGCCAGCAGAGGATTTTGCCGGCTACGTCGATGGACAAGCTCATGATATTTCCTTGGTACAAAAGGATTGGAAGATTCGTCCATACCAAGAACTTGCAGCTGAAGGTTTCTGGCATGGTGGTTCAGGTGTTGTAGTTCTTCCGTGCGGTGCTGGTAAAACTATTGTTGGTGCAGCGGCAATGGCACATGCAAAGGCAACTACATTGATTTTGGTAACGAACACAATTGCTGCCCGCCAATGGCGCGAGGAATTACTGAAGCGAACAACTCTTAATGAAGATGAAATTGGTGAGTATTCAGGGGCAAAGAAAGAGATTCGCCCGGTAACTATTGCTACCTACCAAGTTATGACAAAGAAAAAGAATGGTGTGTACGCGCACTTGGATCTCTTTGATTCATACGACTGGGGATTAATAATTTACGATGAAGTTCACTTGCTACCTGCACCAATCTTTCGCTTTACGGCAGATATCCAGTCACGCCGCCGCTTAGGATTAACAGCAACTTTGGTGCGCGAAGATGGCATGGAAGGCGAAGTTTTCTCGCTAATCGGCCCAAAGCGTTTTGATGTGCCGTGGAAAGAAATTGAGGCACAGGGCTACATCGCGCCAGCTGAATGTATTGAGGTTCGAGTCAACTTAACTGAAACTGAGCGTTTGGCATATGCAACCGCCGAACCAGAAAATCGTTATCGCAACTGTGCGACGACTCGCACAAAGCGTGATGTGGTTCAAGCATTGGTAGAAAAACACGCTGATGATCAGGTGCTAGTAATCGGACAATATATTGATCAACTTGATGATTTATCTGAAACATTGGGTGCCCCACTTATCAAAGGTGAGACCCCAATTAAAGAACGAGAAATTCTATTTAATCAATTTAGAACCGGCGAAATTAAATGTTTAGTTGTTTCAAAGGTTGCTAACTTTTCGATTGACTTACCTGATGCAACAATTGCTATTCAGGTTTCCGGTGCTTTTGGAAGCCGTCAAGAAGAAGCCCAGCGTTTAGGACGTATTTTGCGACCAAAATCTGATGGCCGTGGTGCAAAGTTTTATTCAGTAATTTCTCGTGACACTATTGATCAGGATTTTGCTCAGAACCGTCAACGCTTTTTAGCCGAGCAAGGGTATTCCTACAAAATTATTGACGCTGACGATGTTTTTCAAGGGAAGATCTAAATCGTTCCGGATCTACGCGCCAGAAATCATGATGCACACCATCAATCTGGGTAACCGGAATTTTCTCACCGTATAGTTTTTCTAGCTCTTCATTTCCATCAATCAATATCTCTTCGATTTCAAAGTTGAGTTCATCCTGGATTGATTGCAATACCTGTAACGCATCTTCACAGAGATGGCAACCAGTTCGGCCATAAATTGTTACGAGGGTCATTTATTAGCCCTTTCTAACCTGTCAATTCACTTAGAGAATTGGTATTTCCTACCCCTGACCTTAAACCACCTGCAATGCCCTGATACCGTTCGGCTCATGCTGCGCATCAAGAGATTAGGGGCTCTGGGCCTTGCAAGTGCACTTGCCGCTTCAATACTTCTTGCCCCCGGTGCACCAGCGCTTACATTCAAGCAAATTCCAGCAACATCCTGGGGCCATACCTACGCTGGAACTAATTCTGTTGCACATCCAACAAAACATCCCGTAGCAAAAAATCTAGAAACAACATCTAAGTTTGATGTTAAGTACAACAACTTTCCAGATTGGGCAAAAAAAGATGTTCAGGCAGCGATCGATGTCTGGTCTGCAAACTTTAAATCTTCTGTAGTTGTCTCTGTGGATGCTTCATGGGGACGATCAAGTTCTTGGGGAGTCTTAGGAAGCGCGCGTCCAGGCAGTTTCTTTTCTGCATTTACTGGAGCTCCAGATCCATCACTGTGGTACTCATCAGCCGCTGCAAATGCTTTAGCCGGAAAAGATTTAGACAAAGCTAATCCTGAAATAATCATTCAAGTTAACTCGGCAGCAGCTTGGGATACTCGTGGTGATGGTGCCCCTTCTAGTTCCGAATATGACCTTGAATCTGTTTTTATTCACGAAATAGGCCACGGCCTAGGTTTTCTCTCTAATGATGCATACGATCCATTTTATGGATTAGGCAGCTTGGACCAACCAACTCCATTTGATGCTTACTTACAAACTTCAGATGGCCGTCGCCTTGCAGATCTTCCAACCCCTTCAAAAGAATTAGGAGTTGCCCTAACTTCATCGTTGATGTGGTCAGGCCCGCTTGGAATTAAAGCTAACGGTGGAATTAAGCCAAAGATGTACACGCCTTCCCGATACCAATCTGGTTCCTCAACTTCGCACCTAGATGAAAACACTTTTTCAAAGTCTGGTCTTGATTCTGTAATGACACCAAACCTGGATCCCGGCGAAGTTTTCCACTCCCCAGGTCCCTTGCTTTTGGCAATGATGGAAGACATGCGCAATAAACCACCTGCCGGTATCGCAACTGATCTTCCACAGTCACCACGCAATGTTCAAGCCTTCACTGGAGATACATCTGCGCTTATTTCCTTCGACCCACCAGTGAATTTACGGACCGCGCAAATTAGTGAATATGTTGTTAAAAATGTTAAGACCGGCCTGGAAAAGAGATCCCTTTCTAGCCCTGTAATTATGACTGGTTTAAAAAATGGTACTTCTTATACTTTTTCTGTTGTAGCAAAAAATGCACTGGGCGTTTCAGATGCATTGACTACTAAGGCTGTTATCCCACAAGCTGGATGGAAAAGCTCGGTGCTTGATACATCAGCCGATGGAAAGAGTGTTGCAAGTACAACATTTAATGGTCAGCCAGCAATTGCATATACCGATACAAAGAGCGGTGATCTGAAGCTTGCAACATACGATGGCAAGAGTTGGAAGAAGGTCACGGTTGATGGGGCTGGCGGGAGCAGTGGCCGCACCACAAATACTATTTCTGGTGGCATCAGCATGTGTGTCAACGGCAGTGGCGTAAAGCAGACGCTTCATATTTTCTACAGTGATTCAACAGATAAAGATCTGCGCTACGCAACATTTAATGGCAAGACATATACCTTTGAAGTTGTAGACGGAAACGGTGCTGCCGTAAACGATTACACCGATCCAGTCCGGGTTCGTACATCTAGTGATGTAAGCCTGACAAATGCATGTGTTGCTAGCGCAAGTGCCGTACAGGTCTTTTATCGCGATGAGACTCAAGGTGTTCTTTTAGGTGCAGTTAAAAGCAAGACAGCACCTTGGAAGTATGAATTAGTTGATGGCGATCGCAAAACTGATGGCCGCACAACGGGTGATGTTGGGTTCCACTTGCAGGCAATCTTCGATGGATCAAAAACTTATGTGGCTTACGATTCAGTCGTTTCGATGAATCAGAAGAAAGAAATCACATCTGGTGCAATACGTATTGCTACTCGCACCAACATCGAGCCGACTGCTTGGGCATATCAGACTCTAGATATTTCAACTGATGATGCAGCTGTTTTTGGCTTTGACGTCGCACTTGCAAAGGTGAATGGTGATGTAATGGCTACCTGGTTAGCTGCATCAACTGCTACTGCGCCCAAGCCAAATCAAGTTCGGTGGGTTCTCCTTAGTGAGTCAACAAATATTTCAAAGTTAACAACTGAAAATTTTGGAACTCCTGGTGAATTTATGACAACTGATGGAAAGACAATCATCTTTAACTGTCAGGAAAGATTATGTGCTCTAGATACGAGCAAAAAGGATTTAGGTCAAGCAGCAATACGTTTAGTAAGCAGTACCCAAGGCTCTGAACCTACTCAGAGCGCTTGGGTAACTGTTAATAAGATTAAATATCTACTTGCCACTGTTAATGGCAAGCTTGCACTTCTAAAGCCGTAATTATTACTTAGCGTTACGGCGCTGAATGCGAGTCTTCTTAAGAAGCTTCTTGTGCTTCTTCTTCGCCATGCGCTTGCGTCGCTTTTTAATTACGGAACCCATATGTCACGCTCTCATTTCTAATGTTCGCACTGAGTGTGCGGGGGTTTAGGTTACCGCGGATTCGGGGTAAAAATCGAAGCCGACTCTGCGCTCCAAATGAGAGCTAAAACCCCTAATTCCTTCGAATCTATGAGTGACATGAGTTCGACCTGTCCTGGTGGAGCACTATGTGCAGCGGTAATGACTCCCTTTGAGTTAAAACTCAGAAGTAACGGGGTTGGAACCATAGCGTTCCAATTGAGCTGTGAGATTGACCCAAGGGAGAGAAAGAAAAGTTGATTAGAAGAATTTACTAATGAACTGCCTCCGGATGTGAAACGAGTAGTCCACAACGGCACATATGCCGAAGAAAACTTTGTCACAGCGGTCTCAATTTTATTGCCAACAATTATTTGACCAGCAAGGAGCAATGAGGGTGAAGCGCTATTCCAAATTCGCTTTCCCTTTGCAATCGAGCTGCGTACTACAGAGGTAATTTTTGACGCCTTGGAAACCTTAACTAATATGCCATCTGTTATTCCAGCTACTTTCTTGCCTGCAATAGTCTCAGAACTTGAGCCCACAACAGTTACGGTTCCATCACTATGCCTGACAACTGCATCTGCAGTTGTTGATGCTACGCCGATCTGCAACAACTTAGAAAAGACGCCAACAGTATCTGTATTTACGAGAAAACCTGCATTGCCTTTTTCGGTGCCCGTAATTCCAACTACAGATGTCCCTGCTTTATCTACAGTGATTGCAGTTGGAAATAGCACAGAGCTAGTTGGCAAGGTATTTGTAAGCAACAACGCACCTGCTGCGCTTACTTTCCAAATAGTTACTGCTTGCAGATCGCCAGTAAAAACGGCGGATGGGATAACTGCGTTATCAGGATTTATTGGTGTCGCAGTAGGTGCAGATGCAGTTACACCAGTCGCAAGTGGTGTTGCGCCAGTAATCCAAATATCCCCAGCCGAATCAACTGCAGCAGCTGTTGCAATTGATGCTGCAGATTGATCTAACGAAAGATTCCATAATTCTTTGCCTGTTGCATCAATTGCGCGGGCGTAAGCCTTTGCTGCCTTGGTACCAAAAACAATTATCGATTTACCACTAGCAACAATGCCACTTACTTCTTCAGCTGAGCCAATAGTTGTCAGCAATTGCATTGGTTTTACGCTGATTTTTTTGGGCGCAGCATGTGAGACTGGAACAATTACAAGTGAAGCAAGTAGAACAATGGCTACAAACCGTTTCACGCTAATTCCTGCGAACGATCGCTAGCCGCCTTCATTGCCTTGGCGACCATAGAGTTGAGATCACTTGCTGCAAAAGAGGCGAGCGCGGCAGCGGTTGTACCGTTGGGACTTGTCACATTTTCACGCAGAGTTGTTGCACTCTTACCTGACTGATCTAATAACTTGGCAGCACCAACAATTGTTTGAACTGTAAGGGTTGTTGCATCGGCTTCGCTGAGGCCAAGTTCCTTAGCTCCAGCAACCATAGCTTCCACAAATGCGAAAAAGTAAGCAGGTCCAGATCCGCTAGTTGCAGTGACCGCGTCTTGAAGCTCTTCAGCGACCTCAATCACTTTGCCTGTTGCCGCTAAGAAACCCACAACAAATTGATTCTGTGCAACTGTGACACCGACACCCATTGATGCTGCAGCCATTCCCGCACCCACCATTGTCGGGGTGTTAGGCATAACGCGGACAACAGGGTTGCCCGTACCTAATCCATTACTAATAAATGAGATTGTCTTGCCTGCTGCAAAGGTGATTACAACCGCTGCAGGGTTAATTGAACCCTTGATTTCTTCAAGTACGCCAGCCATATCCTGAGGCTTAACCACCAATAACAATGCATCTGCTGTTGCAACATTGGTTGCCAAGGGAGCCTGCTTAATTGAATACTTTGTAATCAGCTCTGCACTTCGATCTACACGCTTTTCTGAAATCGTGATCAACTTTGGATTAACACCAGATGAAATCAATGCAGCTATCAAGGCTTCACCCATAATGCCGGCGCCAACAACTGCAACCTTTAATTGCTGATCCATGTAACAAGCCTACCTGTAATGCCTGTAGGCTCTGCGACTATGTCAGAAGTTAAAGCAGGATTTGCGCGTGATTGGGTTGAATTTTTCGACCCAAATGATGCTGAAACTATTTTCAAGTGCGACCTGACCTGGTTGACCTCATACTGGACTTGTATTTATGGTGATGGTTGCCAAGGTGTATTCAAGAGTCAGCCAAATTCTGGATGTTGCACTGAAGGTGCGATGTATACAGATAAGGCAGATGAAGAGCGAACAGTTAAAGCTGCTGCTTACCTAACTCCTGAAATGTGGCAGTTCTATAACGAAGCCCGTCCAAAGAAGCCCGGCGGCGATTTACGAATTTCTGAAAAAGATGAAGATGGCGAACGCAAAACTCGCCGCGTTGACGATGGTTGTATCTTCTTAAACCGTAAAGGTTATGAAGCAGAAGGTTTTACAGGATCATTTGGTTGCGTACTTCACCACGTTGCACAACGCGATGGAAAGCACTTTGCAGATACAAAGCCTGATGTCTGCTGGCAGTTGCCGTTGCGTCGTAGTTTTGAAACTCGCGAATATGGCGAGCGCGAATACTCAGTAACAGTAATCGGTGAGTACGAGCGCCTTGCATGGGGCGATGGCGGCGAAGATTTTGACTGGTACTGCACAAGTAACAGCGATGCTCACGTTGGAACAGAGCCTGTGTACATCTCAAACAAGTACGAGCTTGAACTGTTGATGGGCAAAGATGCATATAACGAACTAGCTCGTCTGTGCGATGTGCGTATGGAACACATCCGTGAGTCTGCAGCGCGCAACTTGCCACTATTTATCATTCAGCATCCAGCAACATTGGCTGCCCAGAAGAAATAGTCACCGCCTTGTCATAGGGTTACCTCATGGCCAAGGTTGAAAAAGATCCATTCCGTTGCACCGAATGCGGTTGGACATCCCAAAAATGGGTTGGTCGCTGCGGTGAATGCCAAGCATGGGGCGTTGTTGAAGAGATTGCTGCGCCTAAGAAATTATCACTGGTTGCAGGAAATGTAACCGCCAAAGCAACTCCTATCGGAGATGTTGATTTATCTGCAGCCCATGCACGTCCCACAGGAGTGTCCGAACTTGATCGCGTACTTGGTGGTGGATTAGTACCAGGTGCGGCAATTTTATTAGCTGGCGAACCAGGCGTTGGTAAATCAACACTTCTCTTATCAGTTGCGGCGCAATCTGCATCAAAGGGAATCTCAGCGCTGTATATCAGTGGAGAAGAATCTGCATCACAAGTGCGACTTCGCGCAGAGCGCATCAATGCAATCGATCCACAACTATTCCTTGCATCCGAAACAGATCTAGGCGCTGTCATTGCCCATATTGATTCCGTTAAACCACAACTCTTAATTATTGACTCAGTACAAACCATTGGCAGCTCTGCCGCAGATGGCGCACCTGGTGGAGTGACACAGGTTCGAGAAGTTGCGGGCGCACTCATTCGCATCTGTAAAGATCGTGACATCACATTGTTATTAGTTGGACATGTAACTAAAGATGGTTCAATTGCCGGCCCTAGATTGCTAGAACACATCGTTGATGTTGTGTTGCAGTTTGAAGGCGAACGTCATTCGCGACTTCGTCTTATACGTGCAATTAAAAATCGCTTTGGTGCATCAGATGAAGTTGGCTGTTTTGACTTAAGTGATACCGGAATTGAATCCGTGCTTGATCCAACTGGGCTATTCACATCACGCCATGCAGAACCTGTGCCAGGAACATGTGTGACCGTGACCCTTGAAGGTCGTAGACCACTGTTGGCAGAAATCCAAGCATTAGTCTCTGCTGGCCGTGAAAATGATTACGGAAATGCACGTCGCGTTGTTTCAGGTTTGGACTCAGCCCGCACATCAATGACACTTGCAGTATTAGAGCTACGCGCAAATGTTCGAGTTGGTGGCCGAGATGTCTATGCCGCAACTGTTGGTGGCATGAAAATGACAGAGCCTGCCGCTGATTTAGCCCTTGCTCTGGCCGTTGCATCTGCTGCAAAAGGTCTTGCTCTGCCTTCAGATTTAGTAGCAATTGGTGAAGTTGGGTTAGCTGGTGAAATTCGCAAGGTCAGCGGCGTTAATCGCAGACTGCAAGAGGCCTACCGTCTTGGTTTTAAGCGCGCACTTGTTCCAACTGGATCAGATACAACAATTGCTGGCATGGAGATCGTTGAAGTTTCACGACTTGATGCCGCGCTAAAACGGGTAAAAATCTCCGGCGAATGAGTTCGTTAGAAAAACCAATTCTTACCTGGTTTAAAAAGAACAAAAGAGATTTACCGTGGCGTGACACATCCCCCTGGGGTGTCATGGTCAGCGAATACATGTTGCAACAAACACCAGTCAACCGCGTTCTTCCTAAGTGGAATGAATGGATGGAACGTTGGCCGACTCCTAAAGATTTAGCAAAGGCAACGCCTGCACAAGTCATTACTGCTTGGGGACGTCTTGGCTATCCACGTCGTGCGCTACGACTACATGCTGCCGCACAAATCATCGCCGAAGATTTCAATAACAAAGTACCCGAAGATCAAGAAACACTTCAGCTACTACCTGGCATCGGCGAATACACTGCCGCTGCAATTGCTGCGTTTGCATTTGAACAAAGATCACTTGTTATGGATGTGAACATCCGCAGATTATTAGTTCGCGCAATTGATGGTGAAGAACATCCAAAGCCCGCACCCACTGCTCGAGAAAAAGCTCGCAGACTTGAAATCCTGCCAGTTAAGAACGCACATCTTTGGGCTGCTGCAACCATGGAACTTGGCGCACTTGTTTGCACATCGAAAAACCCTGCATGTGAACTGTGTCCGATAATTGGTCAGTGCAACTGGCGTAAAAATGGTTATCCAAAAACAGATCTAGTTCGCAAGTCACAAGATTGGCATGGCACTGATCGCAAATGCCGCGGAACTATTGTGCAAGCACTTCGTGAAAACGAGTCATTAACCGAGTCAGCAATAAAGAAGTTGTGGCCTGAAGAATCACAGGTCGAAAAAGCCCTTAAAACACTGCTCCAAGACCAACTAATTCAGGCACTTCCCCGACGCCGCTATAGACTGCCGCAATGATTCGTTACGCAACCAAAGCAGATGCACCGCGCATACATCAGCTAATCAAGGATCTTGCTGAGTATGAAAAAGCACCTTTGGAAGCTAAAGCCACAATTGAACAAATTGAGGAAACAATCTTTGGAGAAAATCCAGTTGGTTACTGCCACGTTGCAGAAGATAACGGTCTAGTTGTTGGAATCTCTATTTGGTTTCTTAATTATTCAACGTGGGTTGGCAAACCTGGTATTTATCTTGAGGACCTTTACATTGACCCGGCATATCGCGGCAAAGGCTACGGCTTAGCTTTCCTCAAAGAATTAGGAAAAATCTGCGTTGAACGCGATTACGAAAGATTGCAGTGGTGGGTCCTGGATTGGAACCAACCAAGCATCGACTTCTACAAAGCATTAGGCGCAGTGGCCATGGATGAGTGGACCGTGTATCGCGTTAGCGGAGACGCACTTAAAAAACTAGGAAGTTAATTAAGCGGTTGGTGCTTCAGCAAGATCTTCAGGAGAATCAGGTGTTGCCACCTTTGGTGCTCCCGTAAATGTGAATTTTGCTTCCGCACCCTCTCCTTCGACATCAACAACGATGATCTCGCCAGGCTTTAGCTCGCCAAACAAGATTCGCTCCGATAATCCATCTTCGATTTCGCGTTGAATAACACGACGCAATGGACGTGCACCAAGAAGTGGATCGTAACCACGCTCTGCCAGAAGATCCTTCGCAGCAGGAGTGAGCTCGATGCCCATGTCCTTTGCCTGCAAACGATCATCAAGATTCTTCAGCATCAAGTCAACGATCTGAATGATCTGAGGCTTAGTCAACTGGTGGAAGACGATGATGTCATCAATACGGTTGAGGAACTCAGGACGGAAGTGTGATTTGAGTTCATCACTGACTTTGCCCTTCATGCGCTCGTAATTACTCATATCGTCATCGCTGTTAGCAAAGCCAAGCCCGAGTGACTTAGAGATATCACGAGTACCAAGGTTTGTGGTCATGATGATGATCGTGTTCTTGAAATCTACTTTTCGTCCCTGTGAATCTGTTAGATGACCTTCTTCTAGCACCTGTAGAAGTGAGTTGAAGATATCTGGGTGCGCCTTTTCGATTTCATCGAAGAGCACAACAGAGAATGGACGGCGGCGAACCTTTTCAGTTAGCTGTCCGCCCTCGTCATAGCCAACGTACCCTGGAGGTGCACCGAACAAACGTGAAGCGGTGTGACGCTCTGAGTACTCAGACATATCAAGTTGAATCAACGCATCTTGATCACCAAACAAGAATGATGCAAGTGTGCGAGAAAGTTCGGTCTTACCAACACCTGAAGGACCAGCGAAGATAAATGAGCCACCTGGACGACGTGGATCCTTAAGACCTGCACGTGTACGGCGAATTGCTTGTGAAAGCGACTTGATCGCTTGGTCTTGTCCGATAACACGGTTGTGTAACTCATCTTCCATGCGAAGCAGACGTGCAGTCTCTTCCTCAGTTAACTTGAAGACTGGAATTCCAGTTGATGCAGATAGCACCTGAGCGATGAGTTCCTCATCAACTTCAGTGACCTTATCTAAATCAGTTGCTTTCCAATTCTTTTCAGCTTCCTGCTTTTCAGTGATAAGGGTCTTTTCCTTATCGCGAAGAGTTGCAGCTAATTCAAAATCTTGACCATCAATTGCTGATTCTTTTTCCTTGCGAGCATTTGCGATCTTTTCATCAAACTCGCGAAGTTCGGCTGGCGCAGTCATGCGCTTAATGCGAAGACGTGAGCCTGCTTCATCAATAAGGTCAATCGCCTTATCTGGCAAGAAGCGATCTGATACATAGCGATCTGCAAGGTTTGCCGCAGCTGATAGCGCGCCATCGGTGATTGAAACACGGTGATGTGTTTCGTAGCGATCGCGAAGACCCTTCAAGATCTCAATTGTGTGCGCAACAGAAGGCTCTTTAACCTGAATTGGCTGGAAGCGGCGCTCTAGCGCTGCATCCTTTTCAACATGCTTGCGGTACTCATCAAGAGTTGTTGCACCAATTGTCTGTAGCTCACCACGTGCAAGCATTGGCTTCAAGATGCTTGCAGCATCAATTGCACCTTCTGCAGCGCCAGCGCCAACAAGTGTGTGAATTTCATCGATGAAAAGAATGATGTCACCGCGAGTTTTGATCTCTTTTAGCACCTTCTTCAAGCGCTCTTCGAAATCTCCACGGTAACGAGAACCGGCAACAAGTGCACCTAAATCAAGTGAGTACAGCTGCTTATCTTTCAAAGTTTCTGGAACATCGTTCTTGTAGATCGCTTGTGCAAGACCTTCAACAACAGCTGTCTTACCAACACCTGGTTCACCAATTAGAACTGGGTTGTTCTTTGTGCGACGTGAAAGAACTTGCATGACACGTTCAATTTCATTTTCACGACCAATAACTGGATCAAGCTTTCCTTCGCGGGCGGCTTGTGTCAGGTTGCGACCAAATTGATCAAGTACCAATGATGTTGATGGAACGCCTTCTGCTGGTCCACCAGTTTGTACCGCTTCTTTTCCTTGGTAACCAGAAAGAAGTTGAATAACTTGCTGGCGAACACGGTTGAGATCTGCGCCAAGCTTTACAAGAACTTGTGCGGCTACTCCTTCTCCTTCGCGAATTAAGCCAAGAAGAATGTGTTCGGTACCAATGTAGTTGTGACCTAACTGCAACGCTTCGCGAAGTGAAAGTTCCAGAACTTTCTTTGCGCGCGGAGTAAATGGAATGTGACCACTTGGTGCTTGCTGACCTTGCCCAATAATTTCTTCAACTTGTGCGCGCACGCCTTCAAGTGAGATGCCTAAGGATTCAAGTCCCTTAGCTGCAACGCCTTCACCTTCGTGGATTAATCCCAGAAGAATGTGCTCGGTGCCGATGTAGTTGTGATTGAGCATGCGTGCTTCTTCTTGGGCCAACACAACAACTCGGCGGGCTCGGTCGGTAAAGCGCTCAAACATGGGCGGTGCTCCTTTGGGTCGATCTTTCGTTAAGCCTAATACCTGCAGCCCTACGCTCGCGAGGTGGATTGAGCCTGGGTTTTAGAACCCCAAATATGGCGGTCGTATGCCCGAAAACGGACTAAATCTAGGTTTCTACAGCTTCTTGAGCATTCGGGTATTTCCCAGGGTATTGGGCTTTACCGACTCAAGATCAAGGAACTCAGCCACACCGGCATCGTAAGA
>Ga0136641_1000325_pt1 | contig 20432 bp, 33 predicted proteins | sample EliLak1302023Y_FD_115312 | JGI IMG/M metagenome (GOLD analysis project Ga0136641, IMG submission 115312) | Freshwater microbial communities from Elizabeth Lake, Yosemite National Park, California, USA - 13020-23Y | ecosystem: Environmental > Aquatic > Freshwater > Lake ...
AGTTCAATATATGGAAAAATATTATACAAAGATGGCAAACCTGTCATTGTAAATTATGATGATGCAGACAAATTATTACAACGGTTCACTGGTTCTAGTGTGTGGAAATTACCTACTGGACGTTATCTTATTAAATTACCAGAAACTATTAGTAGTCTTGAAGAATGTGATTGCGAGATTGTTGGCCAACCACAAGCACAATCTTATGCAATGGGTTCACGCTATAGTGAAGAACCTCGTGACAATGAAGTTCATATGGCCCGTGCTGATCTTTATCGTACAGCAAAGTTAGCAATCATGTTGCATGAGATGTTAAAAAATGTTGGCGAAGAGCGTGGACTTGATGGATGGGTGCAGCGCAAACTAACCCGTGCTGCAGATTATATTGAAAGCGTATTTGATTATATGGATTATGAAATGCGCTATCCAGAAGAAGAAATGATGGAAGACCCACAAGTACCAGGTCAATTACAACCGCCACAGGGTCAACAAACAGGAACACCACAGCCTACTACCAATAATGGCACACCAGGTGCTGCACCAACAAAACCAGGTGTAACACAAACACCTGGTATGGTTAAGATGGCAAAGATTGACCCAAGTGGTAATATTCAAGGTCAGGCTATTATGGTACCAGCATCACAAGTTGCTAGTAAACAAAAAGCAGGTATGCGTGTAATCGGTGAAAATGCAAGTGGCGGTGCAAGCAGTGCTGGTGGTATTGCTGGTGGTGCAATGAACGGTGGTGCAGGCAGTAATAATGTTGGTTCACTATTTGGCGGAACTTATAATCAGAAAAAGAAAAAACGTAGTAACAAAATAGTAGGTGGTAACTAACATGAAAGCCAATGAAATTATTCTAGAAGCAAGTAGTTCAGCACAGCAAGCAGCAATTGCTATTAATATGAAAAAACATGGTAAGAAACCAAAAAAAGTAAAAGAAGTAATTCTTGGACCCAATGACCAACCAGATTTGACTGGTTCATCAAGCAGTTCTTCATCATCTTCTTCTTCATCATCATCGCCTTCGTCATCTGCAAGTAGTTCAAGCCCAAGTATGCCAAGTGTTTGGGATAATACACCTGCCATGTTCCAACCTAAAATGCCAAAGGCAAGCAATCCATTTGAATCACGAAAAAAACGTGTTCGTGAAGCAGATGAAACAGACACAGTTAGAATGGATATCCCGCTACTACTACGTGTGATGGAATATGCTCGTGAAGATGCCAAGGAAGATGTTGATCTGCATAATGCAGTAGAAAATATGGTAAATCTATCACATAACCATAATTTTTTATGCATGGAAAATTATGATGATATTGTTGCCGATCATTTGGGCGAAGCTAAACGAATTGCTAGAAAATCAGGACAACCTGCCAAGAGTAAAGCACACAGTGATTTATATACAGATGAAGAACCACGTGGCACTATTCATGGACTAAAGTTTGCTACAGTAGAAGATGCAAGAGCAAGTGTTGCTAAAATTAAATCAAGCGGTCGTAGCCATGCTCACAAGATTCAAGCAGCAGTTGCCATGGAGCAACGTGCACGAGCCGCAGGCAAAACATCAGCCGCTGCTGTATATCGTTCATACATAAATGGTGCAAAGAAAAAAACTGATGAAAGTTTGGCAAATGAGAGTTGTCCACACTGTGGTGGCATGATGGTTCATGAATCCAAGTTAAATGAAAAGCAAGATGCTTGCTATTATAAAGTCAAGAGTCGTTATAAAGTATGGCCAAGTGCGTATGCAAGCGGTGCACTAGTTACTTGCCGCAAGAAAGGCGCAAAAAACTGGGGTAATAAATCAAAATGAGCGATATGGATTTAAGATATTTTATAAATAAGATGGATGCTATTATACTTGGTGAAGAATCAAAAGATGAAACGAAAGATAGTAGTGAAGTAAAAGTAGGAAAGTATCAAACTCGTCATTTTGATATGTGTCCAAGTGCTACCAAACTTTATAAAGATATTAGTAGTAAAAATGTTGATATGGGTATAGCAGAGCGCACTGCTAAAATGCAAGACCTATTATTTTATCTTGAAAAATATGCTAATGAACGTGGTAGTATTGAACCAGAATTTGCAACAATGGCAGAAGTGCTTGGTGAGCAAATTATGAATATGGCAAGCATGATGGATTTATATGACGAACATCATTATATTATGGATACACATGTAAAAGCAATTAAGGATTTAGTTAAGTCATGAAAGCGGAAGAAATTCTTGGCGAGGCATGTTGGAAAGGTTACCATAAAAAAGGCATGAAGAAGATGTTTGGAAAAACATATCCAAACTGCGTCAAGAATGAAAGCGAAGAGATCAAAGAATTTATCGACGTAAACAAAACACCAGAAAACTTTGATGTATACACAGATAGTTATGGTGCTGATTATGATTTTACTGTTAGCGAAACCAGAATTGAAGTTACATTTAAAGAATATAATGAAAATTATTATATATTAGCATTTGAAAATAAAACGCAGAGTAGACCAGATACTCATGCTGCAACTGGCACTGAAAGAGATACTGTTTTTAAAATATTCAATGGTGTTGCTTATTGTTTAAATCACTTTATTGCAAGACATCCCAAAACCGAAGTAATCGTCATGGGTGCAAAATCAAACGAACCAAGCAGAATCAAGTTATATGATAGGGCAGCAAAATTCTTTGAGCAGATGGGTTTTAAGGCTATAACTGATCCAGTCCAACAGAAAAAAATTTTTAGCGATGATAGTTCAGGTTACAAACTATACATATACAAGAAAAAAATTGCTACAGAAATGACCACAGAAAACACAGAACTGCGCTGTGATCCGATTACAGAAAGTGTGTTGCTTGAACAAGTTGATTATTGCATGCACTGTGGCAATTTAGTGTTACCAGAAGCTAGTGGCAATCTTCACAAATGGTTCAAGGACAAGTGGGTTAACATTGGCAAGAAAGTAAATGGCAAGCATCCCCCATGCGGCACAAGTGGCAGCAAGAGTGGATATGCCAAGTGTGTGCCAGCAGCCAAGGCACGTCGTATGAGTGCATCCCAAAAGAAAAGTGCAACAACTCGCAAACGCAAGGCACAGAATGCAGCAGGTCGTGGTGGCAAAGATACAGGTGGCAACGGCAAGGCACCAATTCGTGTGAGCACCAAAGCAAAATCATAACTACTATATGACCAACTTTTCATGGCAAAAATTTCCAATTAAGACAGCAACTGCATGTCAAAGCAAATGGGCATGGAGCACCATATCTTTAGACCATGGAACAACTTCAAGTTGTTTTCGAGTAGAAAAATTAAATTTAACACCAGATAACTTTGACAACTTTCACAATCTTCCTGAAAAAATTAGTGATCGGGAACGTATGCTTCAGGGACTATGGCCTGATAATAATCGATGCAACTATTGCAAAGAAATAGAAAATGCAGGCGGGTATAGTGACCGTATGCACTATAATAGCATAGGCGGTTATACTCCCAAAGAACTTAAAAAAGATAAACAAGCGACCACAGTAACTCCAAAAATTGTTGAGGTATATTATACAAATGAATGTAATTTAGCTTGCATTTATTGTGGTGACCGATGCAGTAGCAAGATAGAAATAGAGAATGATCGGTATCTTGGAAAAGATAGACCAAAACCATTTCACTCACCTTTTAAGGAACAGTTATACCAAAAATTTTTGCTTTGGTTAAAAGAAAATATAAAAGATTTACAACGATTAAACTTGCTTGGCGGCGAAACATTTATACAACATAGATTATTAAATGATATTATATCAATAATAGATGATAACCCTAATCCATTTTTACAATTGAACATTGTAAGTAATTTTAATGCTCCAAAAAAATATTTTTACAAATATATTGATGCAATTAAAAAATTATATGATTTTAAAAAAATTGGACGACTTGATTTAACATGTAGTGTAGATTGTTGGGGGGCAGAACAAGAATATATTCGTAGTGGATTAAACTTAGAATTGCTTGAGGAATATCTTGCATACGTTGCTGAACAAGATGAAAAATGGTTGTATTTGGGCGTAAACTCTACTATTACTTGCATGACTCTTAAAACTATGCCAGAATTAATAAGAAAAATAAAAAAATATAGTGGCAATAGACAAATTCACCATACATTTGAGATATTATTAGGACATGAATATCAAAATCCAAAGATATTTGATTATTCTTTTTGGAAAAATGACTTAGAAGATATTATAAAACTTATGAAAGGGAATAGTTTTGAATCCATTGAACTTGCAGAAAGAATGACGGGTTTACAAAAAATGTTACAAGCCAATTGCAAACAAGATAATGAAAAAATTACGCAGCTTCATGCGTATCTTGATGAATTAGATCGTCGTCGTGGAACCAATTGGCGTCCACTATTTCCTTATCTAATCGTCTAAATAATATAACAGGATTTATAATATGAGTGACATGCGTTCCATAATTGAAAAACTTACTGCCATAGCGGAAAACCGCCTATCTGTTGGCGATGGTGTATATCTAGAGTTTGGTAATATGCTAGAAGTAGATACCGAAATCATGGAAATGAGTGGCGACAGTATCACTCTACTTGGCGATGAAAGATTGTTTAAGGTATTAGAAAGTTTAGAAGAATCAGAAAGCAAGCATGGTTCACCATATGATCGTGGTCGTGCTGATTCATATTATGGTCGTAGACACAATCCACATAAACTTGTGCCAAATGCACATGGTGGACACGAACACGAAAAATTAACTGACTCACATGAAGTAGAAGCATACTCCAAAGGTTATCGTGAAAATACTGATAGCAAAGATTACGGTGAAAGTGTCGAGGAAGGTGAAGTAGTTTCGCTACAAAACAATCCACAAACCTTAAAACGATTGGTAAAAATGTGGTGGAATGGCGATGAAGGCAAACATGCCCAAGCCGCAAAGATGCTTGACAATATGGGATGGGATGTTGAAGAAGAAGATGATGATGTTGTTCTATACAAGGGCGATCAAGAAGTTCGTTTCTTCATGGATGACCTATATGAAGCAGAATATCACGGTCGTAAAGTTGCACTTGGCAAGCCAATGCGTGGCGATGTAAAAAAATTCAAAGTATTTGTTAAAGACCCAAAGAGCGGTAATATCAAGAAAGTCAACTTTGGTGACCCTAATATGCGCATCAAGAAGAGTAATCCAAAACGTCGTAAGAGTTTCCGTGCTAGACACCATTGTGAAAATCCAGGTCCACGCACAAAAGCAAGATACTGGTCTTGCCGCAAGTGGTGATTTAAATGTTATTAACAGAATTATTTGACCTTGATGAGGCGGCTGGCGTAGGTGTAGTTCCTGCCAATAAAAAAATGGCAAAAGACCCTCGTTATGCTAATGCACTGACGGTTGATATTCATCCAGGTGAAACACAAAAGCAAGCAGCCAAGTTTGGAAATCGTACAACAAAATTAGGGTTACCGCCCATAATGAGTCCAAGTGGTAAAGTTACAGAAGCAGCAATGAGCACTACTATTCAAGGACGCCATCCTATAAGTGCTGGCGCTCGTGGATTAATGTCGGCTAGGTGGAAATATGACACCATCGTTCAAGGCAGCGATATCAAGAATATGATTAATGCAGTTGAGAAACTTGCAAGTAGTCTTGATACTTTAGAACGCACAGACTATATAGGCATTGATAGCATGATGCAACAAATATGCCGTGAGTTCGAGGCTGATCCAAAAGACCTACATAATTCATTTATTGCCAAATATAAGTTGACACCAGATCGTTTTGCTGCTAAATTAAAGCATGATCGTCAAAACCGTCCTAAATCCGTCTAATACAACATTTGCACCACCAATCGGTGCTACTGGTTCATCTACAACATATACAATTTCTGGTGGTGGAGGCGGTGGTGGTAACGGCGGCGCTGGATATCTATCAAATACTGGTTCTATGAACTGGTCTACTGTAAGTCTAACTGGCAAAGAATTGCAAATTATACCACATGGTAACGGTGATGCAATTATTAGAACCCATCATAATGAAATAAATCTTGATAAATTATATAAAACTGTTATGATGATTGCAGATAAGATGATGATTATCGCAGATGATCCATATTTTACCCAAAAGTATCCTACGCTAAAGGACGCTTACGAACAATACCAAACCCTATTAGGACTTTACAAGCAAGGAGAAGAGATTGACAACGAGAAATTTTAGTGCGGAAGAACGCAACAAACTTAAACAACTAATGAGCGAAAGCATGTCTGTAATGACCGAAGTAGAGGTTCTGACAGGCGGTCTTAATGATACTATTAGTGCGATTGCAGAAGAGATGAATCTTAAACCAAACCTACTTAAGAAGGCAATTAAGATGGCACAGAAACGTGACTTTGATAAGGCTCGTGAAGACCTTGATATCATTGAAAGCATTCTTAACAGCACCAACAACTTGGATATCGAATAATCAATCCCAATAAGTAATAATATTATAAGATTTACTCAAAATTTGCTCACGTAGGACAGTTAATTGGTATATTTCGCCAAATGTTTTTCCTAATTGAGTATTAAATCTTTCAGGCGGATATTTTTCTGGATTACCATGCCAATATGAACCATAATATTCATATACAGTGTTGGTTTCTGGATTATATCCGTCTACAATATAATTTTTTTCATCAATTGTGATTTTATATTGTCTAATTGGAACATCGAGAGCATCTAGCCAGTTTTTTTCTTTTTTACTAATATTGCCTGGTTTAAGATTTTCTAATTTGATTAACATTGCACACTGTGGACATCCACCGTTGTTTAATAAATGTCTTTCAGCGATTGTAGTAAACACGGTGTGTTCTTTGCATTTTATAATTATTGGATGTTTAATTCCTGCAAAAACAGAAATAATTTCATATTTGTCATTATATTTTTCTTTGCTCCTAACAATATATTGTTCATGTGTTAATGGATAATTGTGCGCACATTTAGGACAACCTTGTCCTTGTAAATGCATATAAGGCAATTTATTAAATTCACCATGTTCTGGACAATCTATAATTATATTAGTATGAGAATTTTTGTATATGACCTTATCATAATTAAATATATTGCCGTGAATTTTTTTTGCTTTTTCTATAAATTTATTAAATCGGACCTGTTGCATTTTTTTAAATCTTTCAAATTGAGAACTAGATTGATTTATTGACATTTGCCTATATTTCCTGTAAAGTGCATGTACATAAGTATTTATAAAAATTGGAGAATTAAAATTTCATACGTTGATGGGCTATTAGATCGACAAAAAGAAAAAGTATTCGTTGTTGAGCGAATAGATGGTAAACGCATCTATAAAGATTATCCAATAAATTACGTATTTTACTATGAAGATGGCAACGGGAGTTTCAAAAGTATCTATGATACTCCTGTGCGCCGTGTATCTTGCCGCAGTAGTAAAGATTTCCGCAAGGAACTTGCAATACACAGTGGTAAGAAACTATATGAGGCTGATATTAACCAAACATTTCGTTGTTTGGCTGAAAATTATCTTGGCAAAGACTCACCACAGTTACAAACAGCGTTCTTTGATATTGAGACGGACTTTGATGGTGTCCGTGGTTACAGTACCCCAGATGACCCATTTACCAAGATTACAGCAATCACGTTGTATCTGGATTGGCTTGACCAACTAATTACACTAGCAATACCACCAAGTTCTATGAGCATTGAAGATGCCAATGCTGTTGCTGCCAAGTTTGAAAACACATTTATGTTTGAGAAAGAAAGTGAATTATTACTTACATTCCTAGAACTTATTGATGATGCCGATGTGTTAAGCGGTTGGAACAGTGAAGGGTTTGATATTCCCTATACTGTTAACCGTGTTGCTCGTGTGCTAAGCAAAGATGATACTCGTCGTTTCTGTTTATGGGACCAGTTTCCCAAAGAACGGGAATATGAGAAGTATGGCAAGTTAAGCAAGACATTTGACCTAGTTGGACGAGTTCATCTAGACTATATGCTGTTGTATCAAAAGTATACATATGAAGAACGTCATTCTTATAGTCTTGATGCTATTGGTGAATATGAATTGAATGAGCGTAAGACTGCATATGAAGGGTCACTTGATCAATTATATAATCGTGACTTCACGACATTTATTGAATACTCTCGACAAGACGTTGCACTGCTTAATAAGTTAGATAAGAAATTGCGATTTCTTGATCTAGCAAATGAAATTGCGCACGATAATACCGTATTGCTGCAAACTACAATGGGCGCTGTTGCGGTAACGGATCAGGCAATCATTAATGAAGCACATCGTCGTGGCATGGTTGTTCCTAGCCGCCGTCCACGCAGCGAGGAAGTTAACACACAGGTTGCTGGTGCTTATGTTGCATATCCAAAGAAAGGATTGCATGATTATATTGGTGCTATCGATATTAACTCACTGTATCCATCTGTAATTCGTGCACTCAACATGGGACCAGAAACCATTATTGGTCAACTACGTCCTGTCATGACGGATGCGCATCTTGCCGCCAAACTTGACGAAGGCAAAAGCATTGCTGCTGCATGGGAAGGTTTGTTTGCTTCTATAGAATATGAAGCAGTGATGCGGCGAGATATTGGCACCGAAATTACTATTGATTGGCAAAACGGCAACAGTGAAGTGTTTAGTGCTGCACAGATATATGATATGATCTTTGACAACTATGCGCCATGGGCATTAAGTGCCAATGGAACTATCTTTAATCTTGAGCATCAGGGTATTATTCCAAGTTTGCTTGAGCGTTGGTATAGTGAGCGAAAAGAACTGCAAGCCAAGAAAAAAGAAGCCAACTCCCCAGAACAAATTGCTTATTGGGATAAGCGTCAGTTGGTTAAAAAAATTAATTTGAACTCACTGTATGGCGCTATTCTTAACGCAGGTTGTCGTTTCTTTGACCAGCGAATCGGGCAAAGCACCACGCTATGTGGGAGAACTATTGCTAAACATATGGATGCCACCGTTAATGAACTGATCACAGGTGAGTATGACCATATTGGCAAGTCCATCATCTATGGCGATACGGATTCTGTATATTTTAGTGCTTGGCCAGTTATCAAGGACGATGTTGAAGCCGGTCGCATGGAATGGAACAAAGAAATCTGTATTCAACTATATGACTCTATTGGTGAAAAGGTTAACGAAACATTTCCAAAGTTTATGTATGAGGCATTCCATACTACACCAGAACTTGGTGCTATTATCAAGGGCGGTCGTGAACTTATTGCATCAAAAGGATTGTTTATTACAAAGAAACGTTATGCGGTTCTTATTTTTGACCTTGAAAGCAAACGGCTTGATGTAGAAGGCAAAACTGGCAAGGTTAAGGCGATGGGACTTGATCTTAAACGGTCGGATACTCCAAAGATTGTGCAAGATTTTCTTGCTGATATATTAAAGAAGGTGTTGGATGGTGCGCAACGTGAACAAATTATTGAAGAAGTTCGTCAATTTAAATATATCTTTAAAGAATTGCCAAGTTGGGAAAAAGGCACACCAAAGCGTGTTAATAGGCTTACCTATTATGGTGCACTAGAAAAGAAGCAAGGCAAGGCAAATATGCCAGGTCATGTTCGGGCGGCGATAAACTGGAACAATCTCCGCAAAATGCACAGCGATTCTCGTTCAATTGAGATTACCGATGGCATGAAGACTATTGTGTGTAAGTTGCGTGATAATCCACTTGGATTAACTAGTATTGGTTATCCAACTGACGAGTCTCGTATTCCGCAGTGGTTTAAGGATATGCCATTTGACCAAGACCTAATGGAAGATACAATTGTCACACAGAAGGTAGAAAATCTACTTGATGTGCTAGACTGGGATATCACTAATACAACCAATATTACCAATACGTTTACCAGTTTGTTTGAGTTTGAATAATGAACGCCGTACAGATTCAAGAAATATACAATAAGTTGCATGAATTAAAAGAGTTTTACTCTTCATACGGCAGTGCGTTTGATAATCATTCAACTGTATGCAGTTCATTTGAAACGTTAATAAGCAATATGGAAAGCAATCTATCTTCTGCAAAAGGTCAACTTTATGGAAATAGTGCAACACTGCTAGATAGGTTATTGCGACAAGATTTAGAAGCAAGAAAAAATTTTGTTGCTGTAAACAAACTACACGATGAGGATGTTAACAATTTATCAATGGCAATGGCAGCGCATGTAGGAAATAATGAACCAGCGTTAGAATTGTTTCCTGGTATTGGGCAATTTTTACCATTTGCTGTTGCCAGTGAACCACTTTATATAGTTGACCGCTATATGGAAATATGCGAAACTGCTGGTGATTCTTTACAAAACGATTTCTATAAGAACCGTAGACTACGAAAATATACTACAAGCGGTTATGATTTGTCTGCACTACCATATAACTCATTTGGGTTGGTATACTGCTTTAACGAGTTTTACTATGCTAACATAGAATATATCTATAGTTGGGCAGTTGAAATCTTTAACCTATTACACAATGGCGGTAAATTTGTTTTTAATTTTATGCCAGATGATCAAATATGGGCACAAGAAGCAAATCTAAAACTTGATTTTAGCAGCATTGACTATAAAGAGTTAATACGTAGACTAATAGAATATGGTTATGAATTAGAAAACTATAAAATACAACCATTTCGCAGTAGTTACATAGTAGTTAAAAAACCAGGCGATGTACCACCTAGAGTAAAAATAAGTGGTAGCAGCGCAGAAATAATTGACATCTGACAAAACATCGGTTATAATCAAAGAAAAAGCAAAGGTGATACATGAAAGATTTTCTTACAGATATTGTTGCACATACTCAAGCACTTGGTGTTATTGATACGATCAAGGTTACTGGCACAGACCAAAGTACAGTAATTGAAAGCGTTAGCGATGACCGTAGCGTTATTCTTAATGCAACATTTAATACAGCAAATGCCGCATTTACGGGTGTATTTGGTATGACAAACTTGGCAAAACTTAATACTATTCTTAATATTCCTGAATATAAGGAGAATGAAAGAATTGGTGTAGTAACACAGCCTCGCAATGGTGAAACGGTTCCTGTTGGACTTCATTTTGAAAATGCAAGCGGTGATTTTAAAAATGACTATCGTTTCATGACAACCGAAACTGTTAATGAGAAGTTAAAGACTGTAAAGTTTAAGGGTGCCAATTGGAGCATTACCATGCAGCCAAGCGTTACTAACATTCAACGCCTTAAGTTCCAGAGTCAGGCTAACAGTGAAGAAAAGATGTTTACTGTCAAGACCGAAGGTACCGACCTAAAGTTTTACTTTGGCGATCATTCTACCCATGCTGGTAACTTTGTATTTCAGAGTGGCGTTAGTGGTAAACTCTCCAAGAATTGGTCATGGCCAGTTGGTCTTTTCCTATCCATTCTCAATCTTTATGGCGATAAGAGCATTCAATTTAGTGATGATGGCGTAGCCAAGATTACGGTTGATAGCGGTCTTATCAAGTATGAGTATCTGCTACCTGCAAAGGCATAAAAGTGGAACACAAAGACCTAAAAGTATTTCTTTCTTGCGAATGCAGTGATCCCGAACACATAGTAATTGTCAGTGTTTGGGATTGGGATGATAGTCATCCAGACTTTAACATCTCTGTTCAGGCAAGAAATTGGAAACCATTCTACAAGCGTGTGTGGGCAGCATTAAAATATATTTTCGGTGCTGATCTTGTATGGGATGATGTGCTCGTAGATAGAAAAGATATTCCTAAACTACAAGCAGCAATTGATCATTATAATAATTTACTTGACAAAGAAAAGAAACTAGACTAATATAATAACTATGGCACTGGCAAGTCGTCCATAATAATTTTAACTTCTGAAAAAAGAGAAATCAAATGATTCGTAATTCAACTGTAAATCGTGTATTCAATGACTTGGATGCATATCGTAATTTCTGCCGAGACTATGGATACAAGTTTGATGAAAGTGATCTTTACCGTAGAAACACACCATACAACCAGTTTGATAAACTGCGTCGTGGTGAATATGTAAAAAATAATTGGGATGTGGATGCCGCTGTATTACCAGAGCGTCATCAGTCAACTGCTCATTAATTAACGAGACTTTGCCAGTGCCAAACCTAGATGTTGCAGTCTACAACAAAGACGAAAATAAAATAGCAAGATTTCCACTTGTATCATTGAGAAATTCAGCAAGATATAATTTGTGGAATAAACGCAATATAGCGATGCAGCAATCAAAAGAAATTTTTAATCGCTATGGACTGCGCAATGGTCAAGATTATGTTTTTCTTCAACTTGACAATGGTCAAGAATTGCCTGTTATGTTTGCAGATGAAAACCATGTAAGTTTTTTTATGTTGGCTTATGAATGTCAAAAAAACCCTTAATACTTGAATTTCCAAGCAAATTACTTACTCAAAGACCGCCATCAAACAGTTATGTAATTGATCCTGGTGATTATGTAGAAGGTGGTGCGCTTAACGCTAACTATCAAGATGTAGAGGCTGCTTGCATTATCTGTAATGCTATGGGCGAAGCAGGTTACAAATATGGTGTAGATTTTACATTTTTAACTTGCGGTTTAGATAGAGTTCATATACAATTTCATAATAGTGAAGCAGCCGCATTTGCTGCCATGCGATTACCTATGCAAAGAGAGAAGTATAATGATTAGTGAAGAAAAAATTTGGGGACATTTTACAGTCCTTTATGATCTTAGAAATGTTAAAGTTAAAGAACTGGTTGTTAAACCAAGCCATTGCTTGAGTTATCAAAGACATAGCAAGCGTAGTGAGTTTTGGGTAATTCAAAGTGGCGTTGCCAGAGTTATAAAAAATGGCAGTAATGTTTTAGAAAACGACTACAATAGAATTTTACAGGCAGGTGAAACCATTTCAATTCCAGTTAACAATTGGCATCAAGTAATCAACATTGGCAAGGAACCGCTTGTTATTATTGAAACGCAATATGGCGAGGCATGCGAAGAAGATGATATTGAAAGGCAATTCCAATGAAATTTTTTGATAAGTGGTTTGCCAAACAAGCAAAGAAGGCTTGGGATGCAGCACAAAAAGAAAATAATTTAATATATGTTGACTCTCAAAAGCAAATAGGAATAAGCGGCGGACCAAATAGAATTGATGTTAATGGTATTAATATGAAACTGTATGTTGCCAATGGTGGATATATTGTAGATTTTCATCGTTATGATAATATCAAAGATCGTGGTTTTAATGAACTGCATATTATCAATGATGGTGAAGATTTAGGTCAGCGATTAAGCGAAGTCATTGTTCAATACATTATAAGTAATCACCAATGACCGAAGAAGAATTTTTAGAGATTGATATTACGCAAGAAGAAGTTGAGTATCTGATACTAAAATACATCAGAGACCAAACTGCACTGGGCAGAGATAAAATTCCTATTGCTGAAATCTATGAATATCTGGAAACCGATCCACCAGAAATGGAAGAATTGGAAGAAACCTATGCAGTTCTAACTAGAGATGCAGAGAAGGTTATTGCGGAATTTGAAACAAAAAATAGATTAAATTAGCCCTTGACAAACCCGATAAATATGTTATATTGGTTATAGTCAATTGGAGAGAACCACTATGCGTAAAACCCTAGCAATCCTACTCGCAGCCGCAACATTAGTTTCCGCAACGGCAGCCAATGCTGAATGGCGTGATCGTCGTGAATATGGTCATTATCATGGCGGTGGTGGTGGCGGTGGCAATTGGGTTGCTCCGCTAGTCGGTGGGTTGATTGTTGGTGGTATTCTAGGCGGCATGGCGCAACAGAACCAACAACAGTATTATGGTCAACAATACTATGGTCAGCCATATCAACCACAGGTATTCTGCCGCATGGAAGCAGTGTTTGATCAATGGGGCAACTATATGGGTCGCCAACGTCGCTGCTATCAACAATAAGGTATAAAATGGGATTCCTTGACAAACTATTTGGTAAATTAACAAACAATGACGCTAACGCCTCTGCTGTAATTACAGAAAGCGTACCACTAGCCTCTACTCAAACTAGCACAAAACCTAAAAAACCTCGTATACCAAAAACAAAAAAAATTGTTGAGGAAACACCTACACCACAAGTTGAACCAGAAGTTCGTGTTCTTAAGTTTGACTTTGATCCCGCTAATCCACAAGTTGGCTCTATGGAACTTGATTGGAACGCAGAGTTTATTGAGATGCTGCGTCAACATGGCTATAATGGTGTCAATCCCGAAGCACTAGTAGATGCATGGTTAAATGATGTTGCTCGTAATATTCTTGCAAGTAATCCACCACCAGCAAATCCACCATCCACTGATGGTGCTCGCTATGTAAACCGTCGTGATGTAGGCGATGGTCGCAGCGAAATAAGTTAATACTTGACAATCCTCCAATAAGAGACTATATTAGTATTATGAAATATCTTCTTGTAGATACAGCAAATCTATTCGCACGAGCACGTCATAGTGTTCCCCGTGGCGCAGATACATGGACCAAACTTGGTCTAGCCTTGCATATTACATTTACAGGATTGCTCAAGGTTCATCGGTTGCATAAGCCTGACCATATTATCTTTGCACTTGAGGCCCGCAGTTGGCGCAAAGATCACAATACAACCTATAAGGCAAATCGTCAGGTAGTCAAGAACAAGATGAGTGTTCGTGAAGCCGAAGAAGATGCAGAGTTTTGGGCAGTATATGCAGAATTTACCAAGTGGATTGCTGAACGCACCAACTGCAGTGTTATTCGTGTAGAACAGGCAGAAGCCGATGATGTTATTGCTCGTTGGACTGCCCTACATCCTAATGATGAACATATTATCTTTAGTAATGACAGCGATTTCCATCAGTTGTTGAGCGATAAGGTTACTATCTATAATGGGTTAACCAACAACTATATTACCCTAGAAGGTTTCTTTGATGACAATGGCAAGCCAGTTGTTGACAAGAAAACCAAAGAACGCAAGACTGTTGGTGATCCCAAGTTTGTGTTATTTGAAAAGTGTATGCGTGGTGATCCTACTGACCATATTATGAGTGCGTATCCTGGCGTTCGCAGCAAAGGAACCAAGAAAAAGGTTGGGTTAGAAGAAGCATATGCTGACCGTAGTCGCAAGGGTTATGCATGGAATAACATGATGTTGCAGCGTTGGGTTGACCATAATGGTGTAGAGCATCGGGTGCTTGACCGCTATGAAGAAAACCGTATACTAGTTGATCTTACTGCACAGCCACAAGAAATTCGTGATGCTATTGATGCTGCTCTTGTTGCAGTAGAACCAAAGACCAAATCGCAGATTGGCACACAGTTGATTAAATTCTGCGCAAAATATGAACTCAATCGGATAAGTGAAAGTGTTACATCACTTGCTGATATTTTAAGTAAACCACTTGTAAAGGAAACCGCACATGCGTGATTTTTTTGTAAAATACTTTCCATGGATAATTCTTACAATATTTTTATTTGAAATTTATGAATATTGGAATATTGACAAAGACCGTGTATTAATGGATATTGTTGCTGCTATTGGATGGGCTTCATTCATTGAAGTGCGCAATGAATATAATTCACTTATGGATATGATTGAAGGAAAGATTAAAGATGACAAAACTCAAGGCTAAAAATATTGTAGAAAACCGTTTTTGGATTATTGAAAACGATGCAGGTGAACGTATTGGAAACATTGCGCAAACCAGCAGTGGTGTTCGTTGTACTGTCAGCGATGTTGTAGAAACGTTTCCTTCTATGGCAGAAATGGTAGAAAAGAAAAATATCTCTATTGTTCGTAGAACTCGTGAATTAAAATCTAAGACCGTTGATGGTGAAGTTTATGGTTTCCCTACAAATCATACGCCACATAATACACTATGGAATGTAAAACTTAAACTTCCACTATACACTAAAAATGATAAGAGTAGTTCATTCTATTGCGCTGGCTATTATATCGTCAAGTATAACAAACTATTTGTTGGCGAGTTTATGCCTAAACTTATTACACTACAACGGTATGAGTATGAGGGTCCATTTAAGACCAAGTTAGAACAGCAAGAACGCTTAAGGTTATCAAACAATGAGACAGCCTAGTACGCATTATATTCGTGAGTTTGTCAATCGTGGTCAAAATGTAAACAATAACGGTTTAATTGTTGATAAAGAAACCATTGTAAATGTTACCAGAGAACTAACCGATTTGCTAGCGCATCTCATGGAATTGCAAAATGAAATTGCAAATTTGCGAGAAAACGCAGAAAATGCAATTATTGAAGTGCAACTTGTAGGTGAAAGTTTTTAATACCCCTATATAATTAGATAAATAATTATGTATGGATACAATCAATGAGTAGACCAAAGCCAAATATTCTATTAGAAGTTACTAATAAGGCAAATTACAAGAGTGATCAAATTCTAGCAAGTGAAGGAATTTGGGCGATATTCTTGGATAACAAACCTATTAATTTTAAAACAACAAGTATGCTTGCTACTTACGCTGGTCCAAAGTATAAGAAAACAAGTTTTTCCAATCCTGGTCATGCTATCAATCTTTGTAAGAAACTTAATGTTCAATTTAAAACCAACAAATTTAGTGTGGTATTGTTAAACAGTGGTTCAACAATCTATCCAACATAGCCAAGTGTTACAAAAATCTAAACAAGAGTGGACGCACGAATTATATCATCTTGCTCATGGCGAAGATGCGTTTGTTCCACATATAAAACAAAAAAATATCTATATTCTTTATTGGTATAATAACAACAAAAATTTTGGATACAGGCTCAACAATACCGCATTTGAAATGATGCGCAATGCTGGTTATAAATTTTACGAACATCATATTGATAGACGAAAATATCAGGTCAATGGCAAAGAACTAGTGTTAATGGATCGTTATCATGCGCATCCTTGGTTTTACCAAATGAGTAAGGGTGAATTGTTTTTAATGGACAGCGAACTCTCTATGATGTTAGAACTTTGTGGCGGAAATTTAGGGCAAGCCATTCAAAATATGTCTTGACAGATATATAATCCATGCTATATTCATAATATAAGCAGTGGAGAAAGGCGATGCGCAGCGCAGCAGCAAAAGAATTAGCGAAACCGCTGTACCGTCAGCGAATAGTTCTTGCCAAAAAAGGCAGAGGCAGTTATAATCGTAAGAAGCAAAAGGAAACTAGCAATGACTGACATGATTTCTCTCAAGGATGCTATGACTGCCGCCGTAGCCGCCCAACGGGTTAATGGCAAGTATATCAAGCGTTATGATGCCAAGGAAGGTGAACTTTCTAATGGTGTTCTCATGCGTGAATTTCTCAATCCAGAAATGGTAAACTTTAGCCATTTGTCGCAAGATATTGAAGTTGCTGAACAAATTTTGGAATACCTTGACAGCAAGATGATTGAACTTATTGCTGGCACTCTCCATGATTATTGGAAGAATCTTGTCCTATTGACAGAACAAAAAACGATTAATGGCAAGGATTTCAAGACTTTAGCACTAGTTGCTAGCGTACCTAACTCCTATTTTAACGCAATTGGGCGTGAAAAAGCGCAGGATGAACTGCGTATTATTAGCGAAACTAGCCGTCATATTGGCAAGGTTGGCGACAATATTGAGGCAGATTTGACCATCAAGTCAGCGGTTTATAGTGCCAACTATAACAAATGGTATCATACCGCCCTTACTGCTGACCAAAATTTGGTTTGTTTTCCGCTGTCAGAACAGTTAAATCGGGACGATATTATCTCTATTTCAGCCAAAATTCACAAGCATGACGATAATAATCAGACCCGATTGCACTATGTGCGGATTAAAAAAAGTGCTTGACATCCTCTAATTCTGTGTTATATTAAGTTATAGTCAATTGATGGAGAGCACGGATGCGCAATTCTTGGTCATTCTCTCAATATGTGGAAGAAATCATCACCCTTAGCGAAATTGCTGAAATTCCTGGTATTGAGGAATCCCGTGCTGCTCTTATCACGGAAATGTGGGGCAAATTTCCTAACGAATGTGTGGCAATTGGTCTCACAGACGGAGTTAAAAAATAACCCTTGACAGCCTCTAAATCTGTGTTATATTAGTAATATAAGCAATGGAGAAATAAAAATGACTGAATTCGAACTCATGCGCTACGGTATGTCTAGAGATGATATCCGTGAACAATATATAAACAGTATCTCTGCCAAAATGGTTGGCGTGGAAATGGCTGTCATGGGTATCCTTTCCGATTGTCAGGAAATGATGGCTAGGAAGAATCCAACAATTCCTTCCCCAAATACCGATGAATTTATCCGTCAGCAGTTAAATATCACCAAATTTATTATAAGCGAAATGATGACAAATAAACAAAAAAATGCTTGACATCCTCTAATTCTGTGTTATTGTTATAATATAAACAGTGCAACGGAGAATTTAAATGCAGTTGATCCCAACCAATCGTTTTGATAAGAAACTGTTCATCACCACGGGTGATTATGTTTTTTATGGTGCTGAACGCCGGTTTGTTGCACGTTTTAAACATTCTAAAAGCCCCTTTACTAAAGCAAAGTTCATCAAGGAACTGATTGCCAACCATACTGTTGAAGGCTACTTCATGGCTCTTGAACACAACAATCAGGCACCGCTTAATATCCTTCGTGACAAGAACGAGGACTGGTATTTTGAAATTCTTGAGGCGTTTTCTGGTCGTAATCTGCGGAAAGCAGCATAATTTTTTTGCTTGACATACCCCAATTCTGTGTTATTGTTATAATATAAACAGCAACGGAGATTTCCCATGGATATGCAATCTGGCCTCGCCGCTCTTATTGAAAAGTCAAAAGCCGATTATCTTGCTTGGAACGGTAATCGCACCAGTGATCCAATCGTCGCCAAGATGATTGAGGAATACAACGGCTCTATCCGTATTGAGGAAGGCAACAAGTATTTCAAGGTTGTTCAGCGTAATTCAGTGCATTCCTTCGTGGTTAAAAACGATGGACCAAAGTTTCGTGCAGGCGATATTTTGAAAGCAGCCTCGTGGAAGGCTCCTGCTATGAACTTTGCTCGTGGCAATGTTCTTGAAAACAAACTTGATTGCATCCGTTGGACGGGAGCACTGTAAAAAAATGCTTGACAACACAAAATAATATGCTATATTAAGTTATAGTCAACTGATGGAGAAACAAATGGCTAAGAACACTGACACTGCACTCACCGAAGTGCGCACGGTTACCCTCGCTGCCGCAAAGCGTGAGGTCATGGTTTGCGCTCGTCGCAAGCGTCCTGTATTCCTTTGGGGTGCACCTGGTATCGGTAAGTCCGAACTCGTTGCAGACCTTTGCGAAAGTCTTGGTGGCAAGTTGTATGACTTGCGTCTTGCACTTATGGACCCAAGCGACTTGAAGGGTGTCCTCTACTACAATCCTACTGTCGGCAATGCAATGTGGAATGCGCCACCTGATCTACCATCGGCAGAGGAAGCCGCAAAGTATCCTGTTGTGTTCTTGTTCCTTGATGAAATGAACTCTGCTGCACCAGCAACACAGGCTGCTGCCTACCAGTTGGTTCTTAATCGTCGTGTTGGTACCTATGAGTTGCCTGACAATGTTGTTATTGTTGCTGCTGGTAACCGTGACACTGACCGTGGTGTAGTCTATCGTATGCCATCGCCACTTGCCAATCGTTTTGTTCACTTGAACTTGCGTGTTGACTTTGAGTCGTGGAATGATTGGGCTATCAACCATGCTATCAATCCTGATGTGGTTGCGTATGTCACCTGCAACAAGAACGATCTGTTTAACTTTGATCCACGCTCAAGCGGTACTTCGTTTGCTACACCTCGTTCATGGTCGTTTGTTAGCGAGTTGCTGCAAGAAGACCTTAACGATACTGAACTCAACGACCTTGTGAGCGGTACGGTTGGCGAAGGTGTTGCACTCAAGTTTGCTGCCCATCGTAAGGTTGCAAGCCAGATGCCTAACCCTTCTGACATTCTGTCTGGCAAGGTCAAGGAACTTCGTACCAAGGAAATCGGTGCCAAGTATTCTCTCACAGTATCATGCTGCTATGAGTTGAAGGACTCATTTGACAAGCGTGGTGGTGAGCGTATGAAGGAAAACGATATCGTTTCATGGCATGAAGAACTTGACAATGTGTTCCGTTTCTACCTTGATAATATGGACACTGAGTTGCAAGTTATGATGCTTGCTACTATCCTTCGTAACTACAAGTTGCCTATGAAAACTAGTCGCTTGAAGAACTACAAGGATTACCATTCCAAGAATGGCGATTATATTCTCGCCGCCGTGCGTGATTAATTCTCGCCCCATCGTTCTCCATCAGTGAGGGCGAGTTATAGGGGAGCAGTTGCAACTGCTCCCCTATAACTCGCCCTCACTGATGGAGAACGATGGGGCGAGAATTAATCACGC
>Ga0136641_1000326_pt1 | contig 20425 bp, 18 predicted proteins | sample EliLak1302023Y_FD_115312 | JGI IMG/M metagenome (GOLD analysis project Ga0136641, IMG submission 115312) | Freshwater microbial communities from Elizabeth Lake, Yosemite National Park, California, USA - 13020-23Y | ecosystem: Environmental > Aquatic > Freshwater > Lake ...
AGTACGAAGTAAGCGCAAGCCAACTAGAGCGTAAGCAGCGCACACGCATAGCGGCACCGCAGTTGATAAACCCGATGTAGGAAGTAACAACGCAGCTAACAAACCACCAGAAACAATGGCACCGTTTACTAAAACGTCATAAACGGCGAAAACGCGGCCTCGGTAGTAATCATCAATGCGCGATTGCGCTAGCGCATCACTTGTTACTTTTACATTTTGCCCAAAGAAAGAAACTAAGAACGCAGTGATAATTAACGTCACTTGAGTATGCGCAGCAGCAAGTACTAATGGCGATAGTGCACTTGCAAAAATTCCATAACGAATCCAACGGTGGCGACCAACTTTAGAAACTCCATAAGGGGCTAAGAAAGCGCCAAGAAATACACCGATCCCAGCAAATGAAATTGCGAAACCAAAACTCTTCAAACCATTTTCAGGCAGATTGGGATCATTAAAAGTATTACGTTCTAGCAACAAACCCGTCAAAGTTAATGCAGTTAATCCCCCGCGATGAACTGCAGTAGCAATAATTCCACGCGCCACGTCGGAGTGAATTTTTAAAAAACGCAGACCCTCCTGCATCTCGATAAAACCTTGAGAAAAACTTGCTTGCTTCATTTCATGTTTTTGCGGACCGATTTCAAATCGCGACAATCGACTAGTCAGTAGCGCCGCAACAAAATAACCGATAGCCGCGATCAGAATAAGTAGTGCATCGGCATGATTGGCAAGAGCTAAAGAATTAACTAGCGCGCGAACTCCAACACCAATCCCGCCACCGACAACCACCAATACCGATCCGCCAGTCACGGCCATAGCATTAGCGGTAACTAACGATTGTGAATCAACAAGCAGCGGTAGACCTGCCGACAATGCCGCCAAAATTAAACGGTTGATTCCAAAAGCCACCAGAACCACAACCGTTAACTCCACCCCAGTGGAACCACTAAATATGAAGAGAGCGACTAATAATAAATTAGCGCTTCGTACTAAATTTGAAATGAATAGCAACCGTTGGCGCGAAATTCGATCCAGCACCGTTCCAACAAACGGCCCCACAATTGAATACGGCAAAAGCACAACGGCAAAAGCCACCGCTGCACTTAAAGCATTGGCTTGTCGTTCAGGAGAAAATAGAACAAACGAGGCCAACGCACTCTGGAAAATTCCATCTATGGCCTGCCCAGTCCAGCGAATAGCAAGAAGGCGTGAAAATCTTGGATGTCTGAGTAATCCAAAAAAATTCATAACCGTGAGCGTACTGGCACCAGAAGGATTATTCTTGGCTCTAATGAAATCGCAACGTGCCTACATCGATTACTCCTTGGATAAGCGCGCCACTTTAATGGCGCTCTTCCGCGGTGTGGTTGATGCCTGTGATGCCGATCCTTATTTACTACGGGCAGCAAAATGGCATGGTGAGAAAACAACACGGAACTGCCCAGTATGTAAAAAAAGCGCATTAGTTGAACTTCGCTATGCCTTTGGTGAGCAGCTAGGTCAGTACTCAGGTCGCATCAAGAATGTAAAAGAATTAACCGAGATGGAAAGTGAGTTCGGTGAATTTCGCGTGTACATCGTCGAGGTTTGTCGTGAATGCTCATGGAATCACCTGTGCGCTTCCTTCATTTTGGGTGATGGCCGCGAACGTAAGGCGCCTCGCAAGGTACGCACCTTGGAGGACGAGGATTACGCCGCACGGTAGCCTTATCAAATGCTCCGTAAAGTATTAATCAGAGGTGGCATCTTCCTTGCTGGCTTTGGTTTTATCGCTGGCGCCGTTCTTTTTGCGCTGGCTTACTTCACAGTAAAAATCCCCGATGTAAACGCTTTTGTTAATAGCCAATCCACAATTATTCAATACTCAAACGGTGAAGAGATTGGCCGCATCGGAAGTGAAAACCGGCAAATAGTTCCTTTAGTAAAAATTCCTTTGAAAGTACGTCACGCCGTTCTAGCAGCTGAAGATCGCGGTTTCTATTCCAACCGAGCATTTAGTGTTACTGGAATTTTGCGCGCTTTACTCAATAATTTAAAGGGTGGATCACTTCAAGGTGGTTCAACAATTACGCAGCAATATGCCAAGACCGCGTTCTTAACTCCCAGCCGAACCATTCAACGTAAAATTAAAGAACTTGTAATTTCAATCAAACTCGAAAATCAAATGTCGAAAGATCAAATCTTTGAAAACTATTTAAATAGTATTTATTTTGGTCGTGGTTCTTATGGTGTGATGACGGCATCACAGCAATATTTCAATCGCAATGTAGATCAACTTACAACGGCGCAAGCTGCAGTGATTGCATCTATTTTGCGCTCCCCAGGTTTATACGATCCTTCTTATAGCGCAGCAAATCTCACACGGTTAAAGGGCCGCTTCCAATATGTCATTAATGGAATGGTCAGCGCCGGTTGGTTGAGTAAAGCGGATGCAGCAAAAACAAAGTTCCCAACTATCTCCCCCCGCGCAACTTCCGGGCAGTTCAGTGGTCCGCGCGGTCATGTGTTGGAAGCGGTGCAAAAAGAGTTAGCTAAATTAGGATTTACACAAGAGCAATTACTTGTCGGTGGTTACATCATTAAAACCACGCTAGATCAACAAGCCCAACAAGCTGCAGTCGATGCCGTAAATAAGTTTTATCCAAAGAAAGCTCCAGATAATTTACATATTGGTTTAGTTGCAATTCGCCCTGGAACTGGCGAGATTGTGGCTTTATATGGCGGCCGTGATTATTTAGTTCGCCAACTCAGTGATGCAACACAATCCATCGCACTAGGCGGTTCAACTTTTAAACCTTTCGCGCTAGTTGCCGCCCTTGAACAAGGAATTCCACTTACTTCCATGTGGAATGGCGATACACCACAAGTATTTGATGATGCAGGTAAGCCGTATCCAGTTTCAAATTATGGTGATGAAGGTTGGGGCCAAATCGATTTAGCTTTTGCTACAAAGCATTCGGTTAACACGGTCTACGTTCCTCTCGGAATTAAAGTCGGCCCAGCTGCAGTTGTAGATGTTGCCCGACGCGCAGGAATTCCTGATTCAGTTGCGATGATGCCAACACCTTCAGTTGTACTTGGTGCCGCCAGTCCGCACGTGATTGATGTAGCAAATGCCTATGCAACTTTTGCTGCGCAAGGAATTAAAGCCAAGCCATATTTAATTGATTCAGTCACTGGCCCCAATAAAGGTTTGCTGTTCCAAGCTAAACCTGAAACCCAAGAAGTTTTTGCTAAAGATGTAATGGCCGATTTAACGTATGCGTTAAAAGGTGTAGTAAATGGTGGAACTGGATCGGCGGCCTTAGCGTTAGGTCGACCTGCTGCAGGTAAGACTGGAACATCTGAATCAAATGCATCGGCCTGGTTTAGTGGCTACACACCACAATTAGCTGCATCAGTTGCTTTATTTAGAGATGATGCAACTCAAACACTCAATGGAATTGGTGGCTTAACTTCAGTTACTGGTGGAACTTTCCCGGCAACGATTTGGACTGGATTTATGAAGGGCGCACTCAAAGGCCAACCAATTATGGATTTTCCTGCACCAGCAAATATCGGCGGACTTAATCCAGTTGTGATGACTTCTGGCGGAGTCCAACACCACAAGCCATAATGCCAATGCGCGTTAAAGCTTTACTTGCGCTAGCAATTTTGGCTTCATTACTTTCTTTTGCCAAGTTTTCACATTGCGAAAGCACCACATGGGCTACGCCCGATCAATATATTCACGCCTGTTATAGCGATTTACCCTCACTATTTGGCGAACGTGGAATGGCTACTAATGCTTGGCCCTATTCCAGTGCAACTAACGCCGTTGAATATCCAGTTCTGACTGGAATAGTTATGTATGCAACATCTTTTATCGCACACTCACCCATTTCTTATTTTAATCTCAACGCCTTATTGCTGGCGCTGCTCTTTATTGCAGTAGTGCTGATAGTTCGAAAAATTAAACCCGAGTTTGCTTATTTAGTTCCCGTTGCCCCGGCCATGATTGCTTCGTTGTATATCAATTGGGATCTTTGGGCAATTGCAACAATGATGCTGGCAATTTATTGGTTTGATCGAAAACAATATCTTTATAGCACTATTGCACTGGCTATCTCCATTTCAACTAAGTTTCTGCCAGTATTTTTGCTTTTACCAATTTTATTTATCTTATGGCGTAGTAACGAGATTAAAGAAGTTTTCAAATATTTAGGAACAACTATCGCAGTGTGGCTTGCAATTAATTTGCCCTTTGCTTTAACCACCCCAACCGGGTGGTGGCGCTTTTATAAATTAAATATCAATCGCAAAGCCGACTGGGGTTCTTTATGGTTAGCGCTGCAACAATTAGGTTTTGGTCTCACTAATCTGAATTACTTAGCGCTCTTACTTTTATTAATAGGCTTAACCTCGGTTGTCATATTTCTCTTTGAATTAAAGGACACCCCGACATTGGCATCCGTTGCTTTTATTGTTTTAGCCGTCGTAATGATTGCCAGCAAGGTTTATTCACCGCAATATGTTTTATGGCTAACACCTTTAGCTGTTATTGCACTGCGTGATAAAAAAGATGTACATGCATTCTGGATCTGGCAGATTGCTGAAACTGTGTATCACGTTGCAATTTGGCAACACCTGGCGATTTTTACCGGTGCGCATTTTGGTTTGCAACAAGGCGGTTATGCCACCATCACCTTGCTTCGCATTGTGGCCACGGCCTACTTGGCGGCCACCCTAATAAAACGGGCATTACGGGCGCGAAATACACAGGAATCCCTGCTCGATTTACTCTTTGAGGCCTCTAAGCCTTACCCTTAGCGCTCTTAACTAGGCCACCTGGCTCGGTTAAGAAAAGTATTAACCCTCCTGTCACGGAAATGCCGTGGCCGTCTTAGTCCAGAGGAGGTCGGGTTAACGCATGCGTCACTATGAACTTATGGTCATTCTTGATCCAGAACTTGAAGAACGCACAGTCACACCAAGCCTAGAAACATATCTCAAGATCATTAAAGATAGCGGTGGAACCGTCAACAAGCTCGACTTGTGGGGCCGCCGTCGTATGTCTTTTGAAATTGCGAAAAAAGGCGAAGGTATTTATGCAGTCATTGATATGAACTGCGAACCAGCTGCAATCAAAGAGTTGGATCGCCAACTTAATTTGAATGAAGCAATTCTGCGCACCAAAGTAATTCGCCCAGAATAATTAATAAGCACGGACTCCACGAGTAGAGAAGAGGAAATAGTTATGGCAGCAGGAGATACAACAATCACAATGATCGGCAACCTTGTCGATGATCCAGAGCTTCGTTTCACACCCTCGGGTGCGGCAGTTGCAAAGTTTCGTGTAGCTTCAACCCCACGCTATTTAGATAAGCAAACTAATGAATGGAAAGATGGCGAGAGCCTTTTCCTTCAATGTCAGATCTGGCGTCAAGCAGCAGAAAATGTTGCCGAGTCACTGACAAAAGGAATGCGCGTCATTCTCTCTGGTCGTTTAAAGCAACGTTCTTATGAAACTAAAGAAGGCGAAAAGCGCACTGTCTTTGAGGTAGAAGTTGATGAAGTCGGACCATCACTACGTAACGCAACTGCAAAGGTCACTAAGGCTCAACGCACTGGCGGAACTGGTGGCGGATTCTCTGCACCTGCTGCAGCTGATTCATTTAATGAAGATCCTTGGGCAGCAGCTTCATCGTCACCAGCTGGCGGCGGTTGGGGAACTTCCTCAACAACTGACGAGCCACCCTTTTAAATAAACCAACTATCCATTCCTAGTTTCAAACTAGGGCATCTTGAAAAGGAGCACCACAATGGGAGCAAGAAATAATAAGACGCTTCGTGAACCGAAGAATAAGGGCGCAAAAGCTGCGGCCCTTAATAAGAAATTTAAGAAGAAGCCTTGCAGCTTCTGCCAGCAGAAGGTCACATATATCGATTACAAAGATATTGCCACCCTTCGCAAGTACATCTCTGATCGCGGCAAAATCCGCGCTCGCCGCGTTACAGGTGCATGCACACAGCACCAGCGTTCAATCGCAACTGCGGTAAAGAACAGCCGTGAAGTAGCACTACTTCCTTACACATCTACAGCACGATAAGGGGAATGACTCAATGAAACTCATCCTTACTCGTGAAGTTGCAGGCGTTGGTTCTGCAGGAGATGTTGTAACTGTTAAAGATGGCTTCGCACGCAACTTCTTGTTGCCTCGCGGAAATGCAATTGCATGGTCAACTGGTGGAGAAAAGCAGATTCAGAGCATTCGCCGTGCGCGTTCAGCTCGTGAAGTCCGCGATATCGACCACGCTAAAGAGATCAAAGCCAAGCTTGAGGCAGCAACTGTTGTTGCTAAAGCCAAGGTTGGCGCAAAGGGCGCGTTGTTTGGTTCAGTAACTGATAAAGATGTTGCTGCAGCAATCAAGGCATCAGTTGGTCTAGATATCGACCGTCACACAATTAAGACTGCTGGACATATCAAGAAGACTGGCAACCACGAAGTAAAGGTCTCATTGGGCCATAACTTGGTTGCAAAGATCACGGTTTCCGTAGTTGCTGAATAAGCATTAATTAAAAGGCCCGTCGCTTATGCGGCGGGCTTTTTTATTTCTCGGTAACCGCCACCAGCGCTTGATTAAAGTAATCACTCTTAAATTCACTGCGCGCTAAATCGTATTTAGACATTCCCCACTCCCAGAAATCAAAATCTAGAACGCTAACTGAATCTTGAATCGATGCCCACAACGTCCAGCCATACTTAGCCATTAATGCCCACAACCATGCGCGTGCAACTTTGTCAGGGCGATACTTACCGTAATACGCAGTTACTAATTCTTCTAAAGCCTCTATCGGCAAAAATGCTTCAGCCCACACATTGCCAATCTCAAAGCAGGCATCGTTATTTCCCGAATATTCATAGTCAATAAGCCAAATTTTATCGCCATCATCGATGAAATTGCCCGGTAATAAATCATTGTTACATGGGACTAAACCTTCAAATAAAACGGCAAAAGCTTTTTTGATTTGTTCAACGCGGGATGCAAAATCTAAATAACCATCAGGAACTCTAAAACCATTATCTTGCACGATACCCAAGTAATTTTTCTGGGTATTAAACATATTAAATTCATGATCAAAAGCATCTAGTGCATGCAGATTCCGTAAACTGCTTGCAATGCGCGACAAGTTAGCAGCTACATCGTCGGCGCCATAGGTTTTACCTTGTATATAAGAGATTAATAAGAGACCTTCACCTGGCAGGTAATCCAAAACCTCAGCCCCCACCCCACCTTTTCCCGCAATGGTGGAGTTAATAAATTCAGAGCCACGGTCGATTGCCAATAGCGACGATGAGTTACTAGAAACCCGGGCCACAAATTTATCGGCAGGGGTTTGGATCAGAAAGTTTCTATTGGTTAAACCGCCCGAAAGTTCGGTTATAGATGTTCGTGATTGCAGTCGCGCAACTTTATTAAAAAGTTGTGCAAACTCTTGCTCAAGGACACTATCGGCGGGCACGCATTCAGGATACATTTCATGTGTGGCCGTGTCAGTAGTTCCAGCTCGAGCAAAAATCGTCATTATTGGCGGCGGCGTAGGCGGAACATCAGTTGCTTATCATTTAGCTGAACTAGGCGAAAAAGATGTCATTCTGCTCGATCGCAACGAGTTAACGAGCGGTTCTACTTTTCATAGCGCAGGGCTAGTCGGTCAATTGCGTGCAGACCCGACGTTGACGTTGATGAACATGCACTCCGTTGATTTATATCGAAAATTGCAAGCAACTGATACACCACCTAGTTGGCGTGAGTGCGGCAGCATTAAATTGGCATCTACACCTGAACGTATGCAGGAGATTCGCCGCCAAATCGGTTGGGCTAAAACTTTTGGTTTAGATCTGCATGAAATTTCCCCCCAAGAAGCCCAGAACTTATTTCCGCTCATCGACTTAAAAGGCGTTGTTGGCGCCTGTTATATGGCCTCGGATGGCCAAGTTGATCCTTCGCAGTTAGCCATGGCGCTGGCGGCAGGTGCGCGCCGACAAGGCGTTCAAATCTTCACGCACACTCGTGTTTTGGAAATTAAAACAACTAAGGGTCGAGTTAGCAGCGTTGTCACCGATAAAGGTGAAATTGAATGCGACATCGTTGTGAACTGCGGTGGAATGTATGCCCCGCAAATTGCTCGCATGGTCAATGTGCGCGTTCCCATTGTTCCCATGAGTCACCAATATTTAATTACTGAAAACTTTATGCCGGCGGATGCACCATACCTGCCTTCGCTGCGCGATCCGGACAATCTTATTTATTTCCGTCAAGAAGTGTCAGGTTTATTAATGGGCGGCTATGAACGCACATCCAAAGCATGGTCGGCTGATTACAACACTATCGATGATATTCCAGCTAACTTTAATAACTCATTATTGGCCGAAGACTGGGATCGCTTTACCGATATTGCTGAAGCTTCACAAAAGCGCGTGCCTAAAATGTCCGAAGTTGGAATTAAAAGTTTTATTAATGGCCCAGAAGGTTTTACACCCGACAATGAATTTTGTTTAGGCGAAACCTCGGTCGGTGGTTTCTTTGTCGCTGCAGGTTTCTGTGCACATGGAATCGCGGGTGCTGGTGGAATTGGAAAAGTTGTAGCCGAATGGGTTGTGGCCGGTGAACCCACCATGGATCTGTGGCACATGGACATTAAACGCTTTGGTGCATCGTATGAATCCCCTGACTTTACTTTGCAGCGCATTACTGAAAATTATGAAGAGTATTACGATATTCATTACCCAGGTGAAGAACGAAAATCAGCACGACCAAAATTTGTCTCACCCATCTATGAATGGCATAAAGCCAACGGTGCAGTCTTTGGCGAAAAAGCATCGTGGGAGCGCGTTAATTTTTACAGCACAAATATCGGTAACGATGCACTTCGCCCTAAAGATTGGCTTGGAAATTATTGGTCTAATGCCGTGCAGATTGAGCACCATGCAACGCGTAATAACGCTGGTTTATTTGATGAATCGAGCTTTGCTAAAGCCCGTATACGTGGTGCCAGGGCTGCCGAATTCCTCAATTATGTGTGCGCCAATAACGTTGTAAAAGGTGTGGGTAAAACAACGTACACACAAGCCCTTAACTCCCGGGCTGGAATTGAATCGGATTACACCGTTACACAGACCGATGCAAATGAATTCTTTATTGTTACTGGTACTGCTTTTGCAGTCCATGATTTTGGTTGGTTAGAAAAAATGCGCCGCGAGTATTCTTTCGATGATGTAGAAATTACTAACATCACGCGCGACTTAGCCTGCTTTGCAATTATGGGACCAAAATCGCGCACGATTCTGCAATCACTTACCGACACCGATCTTTCACATGCAGCTTTTTCATTTATGACTTCGCAGAAATTAACAATTGCCGGCATCACGGTTCGTGCAACACGTTTAACTTATGTCGGTGAACTTGGTTGGGAAATTTATGTTCCAATCGATGAAGCATTAAACGTTTGGCTAAAAATTATGGAGGCCGGTAAAGTCCATGGAATTAAAGCGTGCGGCTATCGTGCCATTGAATCATTACGACTTGAAAAAGGTTATCGTGCTTGGGCTGGTGAAATTAACTCCGAAACTAATCCTTATGAAGCTGGCTTAGGTTTTGCCGTTTCATTAAAGAAAGAAAACTTCCACGGTAAAAACGCTGCAATCGCGGCCCAAGCTCAACTCAAACGTAAGTTAGTTGCCCTCACTTTTGATGACATCACGTGCGTGCCCTTTGGTTCAGAACCTATTCGCATCGGCGATCAAATCGTTGGCCGCATTAAATCGGGCGGGCAGGGCTACACAATTAAAAAAGCTATTGCTTATGCATATGTGCCTATCGAGCACACTGCCGTTGGGACTGCGGTGGAAGTTGAATTCTTTGGCCGATGGCACAAGGCAGTTATTTGCGCCGAGCCTTTGTTTGATCCTAAGAACGAACGAGTGCGTGCATAAATCTCACGATTTAAGATAAGCAAAAATACTTTTGTACACAGCCGCACGCACAAGTAATCGCCTTTGACCTGCGCTTTTCCTGGTGAGGGGGTCACCCCCACTTACTTACCCACAGTTCATCCACGGCTTTGTACACAGGAAAACACGCTTATCCACCCACTTACCCACAGCTTTATCCCCATCACCCTGAAGCGTTTCTCGCGTGCGATAGGTGCTGGCACCTAAGTTACGCCTACATCAACCGCACTTGTCAGTAGCTAATGGGAGGTTATACGCGTGAGCATCGCTGAACTTCCAAACAATCGCCCCGCCCGCGATAACAACGTTAGTTCAATTGGTGCAGATTTTGAGCGCACTCCTCCACAAGATTTAATTGCTGAACAATCAGTTCTTGGTGGAATGTTGTTATCTAAAGATGCAATTGCCGATGTCATCGAAATTATTCGCGATCGTGATTTTTATCGCCCTGCACATGAATTAATTTACGACGCAGTTATTGATTTATATGGCCGTGGTGAACCAGTTGATGCCGTTACGGTTTCATCTGAACTAACAAAGCGCGGGGATATTGCACGCGCCGGAGGTGCACCGTATTTGCACACATTGATTTCATCGGTACCCACTGCAGCTAACGCAGGTTACTACGCAAAAATTGTGCGCGAACACGCCATCATGCGACGCTTAGTTGAAGCTGGTACAAAGATTGTGCAACTGGGGTATACATCCGAAGGTGAAGTCGATGACATGGTCGACCAAGCCCAGGCCGAGGTCTATGCAGTAACTGAACGTCGTGCATCTGAAGATTATGTACAACTCTCTACATTATTACCACAAGCACTTGATGAGATCGAAGCGATTTCAAAGGGCGTTGGTGTTGAAGGTGTAATGAGCGGATTCAAAGATTTAGATGCACTCACACATGGTTTCCATCCAGGTAACATGATTATTTTAGCTGCACGTCCGGCAATGGGTAAATCAACATTAGGTTTAGATATCGCGCGCCATGCATCGATTCACGAAGGTCAAACTTCAGTTATCTTCTCACTGGAAATGTCGAAATCTGAAATCACCATGCGTATGTTGTCGGCTGAAGCTCGCGTTGGTTTAAATAATATTCGCGCCGGTACTTTGTCTGATGATGAATGGTCTCGTCTGGCACGCCGCATGGGTGAAATCTCTGAAGCACCTTTGTTTATTGATGATTCACCTAATCTTTCTATGATGGAGATTCGCGCTAAAGCACGCCGTTTAAAGCAGCGCCATAACCTCAAACTCATTGTTATTGACTACTTACAGTTGATGTCATCAGGTAAACGGGTAGAGAACCGCCAGCAAGAAGTATCTGAGTTTTCACGTCACTTAAAGTTGATGGCTAAAGAGCTCAATATCCCCGTTATTGCGATTTCACAGCTCAACCGTTCACCTGAACAGCGCAGTGATAAAAAACCAATGTTGTCAGACTTACGTGAATCAGGTTCTATCGAACAAGATGCTGACGTAGTTATTTTGCTGCACCGCGATGACATGTACGATCAACAAAACCGAACTGGTGAAGCTGATTTAATCGTTGCTAAGCACCGTAACGGACCAACTAAAACAATTACTGTTTCTGCTCAACTGCACTATGCACGCTTCTTCGATATGCCACAAAATCCTGGTGGCGGAACTGACTGGACTCAACAGCGCGACGCTGCCGCACCCGAAGATTCTTCTTTCGGTTCTTAATTAATGCGCAGCTGAACGGGCTTTGTCAGCAAAGATAATTCCAATTATTACAATAATTCCACCAACAAGTTGAATCAGATTCCATTTTTCAGCTAACCAAATCCAAGCAAACACTCCGGCTAACACGGGTTCAGCCATTCCCATCACGCTGCTGGTGGATGCTGATAAAAGTTTCAAACCTTTAACAACTAATGTGTACGGCACAATCGTTCCCATAACAATTATCCAGGCAATCAACACCCAACCTGGTGCATTGTGCGCGGCAAAACGTCCTTGCAAATTTAATGATTGCGTAAAGATGTGTGTGGGTATGACCACAGCGGCATTGCAATGGCTAAACCAAGTGAGGCGAAACCAAATCCATACACCATCAACGATTCCACGTCGCGTTTGCTACTGAGTTTTTCGCCAATCAGGAAAAACGCCGCTAAAACAATTCCATCGAGAAGCGCAGCAATAACACCGATGGGATCTAGCGTGCGACCTTTCCAGACTTGCGCAATCAAGATCAGTCCACCAAAAGCTAGGAAAATAGCTACCCACATAAGGGCCGGCACAATTTTTTTCTTCACAAAGCGCAACCACAAGACAATCCAGATAGGCGCGGTGAACTCCAGGATCAAAGCGATGCTCACATGCAGCCGCGCAATACCCACGAAATAAAGGGCTTGTACAGCTAAAAAGCCCAAAATTCCATAAATAAATAAAGTGGGCAGTTCTGCCTGAGTGGCCCTTAACCTTTCGCGATGTTTAAGGAGCATGTACGTACCTAAAATCAAAAACGCTCCACCGCAGCGCACCTGAGTTAAGCGCATGGAGGAGAGCCCCGACGTTAAAACTAATTTAGATACGACACCATTAAATGAAAAAAAGACGGCACCCAGCAACGTAAGAATTTCGCCTTTATAGCGGGTGAACATCTGGCAAGGATAGCGGTTTAAAAGGCGCTTTCAGGTAGTTCCATGATGGCGCCATTAGTTGCTTCTACGATCTTTCGATCGGCCGTGATGTGTGGCAAGTAGTTCTTGATAAAGAACTGTGCTGCAGCAATCTTGCCAGTGTAGAAATCTTTATCTTTACCACTAGCTGTTGGCAGTTTTTCAACTGCGATATCGGCTTGGCGCAGCAACAACCAGGAAGTAATGATGTCACCAACGGCCATTAAACAACGTGAAGTATTTAAACCAACATCGTAAATCTTTACCGCATCACTTTGAGATTCCATTGCATGGCCAACAAGGACCGCAATGATTGCATTTAAGTCACCTAAAGCTTTAGCTAAATCAGCTTTTTCAGCGGCGTTAGATCCACCAGTTTCAGCAAAGGCTAAAATTTCTTTTCCGAGCAGACCAATTGCGCGTCCACCATCTTTAACAATTTTGCGGAAGAAGAAATCCAGGCCTTGTATCGCAGTTGTTCCTTCATACAAAGTATCAATCTTGGCATCGCGAACATACTGTTCGATGGGCCAATCACGAGTAAAGCCCGCACCACCAAATGTTTGTAGTGATTCAGTGCCAAGAAGGGTCCATGACTTTTCTGAACCATAACCCTTAACAACTGGAAGCAGTAAGTCATTAAGCGCGATCATGTCGGCAGCACGATCCTTATCGCCCGCAGTTTCGGCTAACTCAATCTCATCTTGAATAGAGGCGGTGTATAGCACTAGCGCGCGCATACCTTCGCTGTAAGACTTCTGGACCATCAAAGAACGGCGCACATCTGGGTGCTTAATGATGGTCACACGAGGTGAAGCCTTGTCATTCATTACTTTCATATCTCCGCCCTGCACACGCTCTTTGGCATATGAGAGCGCTTGCATATATCCAGCAGATAACGTTGCAATCGCTTTAGTTCCCACCATCATGCGGGCAAACTCAATAACTTTAAACATCTGTGCAATACCTTCATGCACTTCACCCAATAGATAGCCAACTGCCGGCTCATGCTCACCCAAGTTAACTTCACACGTTGCTGAAACATTTAAACCCATTTTGTCCTCAAGTGAAGTTACATAAACTCCGTTGCGCTTTCCAAGCTCGCCAGTTTCAAAATCAAACATAAATTTAGGAATCAAAAATAGCGAAAGACCTTTAGTTCCTGGTCCGCCACCTTCACGGCGGGCAAGCACAAAGTGCACAACATTGGGATAAAAGTCAGCATCGCCCGAAGTGATGTATCGCTTGGTTCCAGTGATGTGCCAAGTTCCATCAGGTTGTGCAACAGCTTTAGTTCGACCAGCACCAACATCTGAACCTGCATCAGGTTCTGTTAGTTGCATCGTTGCACCCCAGTGCTTATCCACCATTAACTTTGCAATTTTCTTTTGTTCTGGAGTTCCAAGAACATAAGCAACTTGTGCGAAGGCATAACCCGATGCATAAATATGAATTGCCGGATTTGAACCTAAAACCATTTCAGCCATTGCCCAACGCACCGAAGGTGGAACTTTCATTCCACCAAGATCAACTGGTGCGTCTAGCCGCCACCATTCGCCATCTACATATGCTTTGTACGACTTTTTAAAACTTTCGGGCAATGTAACGTTGCCAGTTTCTTTATTAAGAATCGCACCAACACGATCGCCTTCAACAAAAGAGGCAGCAAGATCGTTTTCGCACAGACGTTTCATTTCTTCCAGCATTCCAACTGCGGTTTCGCGATCAACATCGGAGTACAAAGAGGTACCCATAATTTTTTCGCGACCCAGGAGGTCAAAGAGACAGAATTCGATGTCGCGCAGGTTGGCGGTGTAATGGCTCATGGGCAAATAATGCTACCCGCCAGTAACTTATGCAAGCGCAGCACAGAAGGTTCACCAACCCTTTGCCCATTAGAAATCTGATGTACAACCAGGGACTGAACCATGGGAGGGTGAAAATGATCATTGTTGGTAGTGGTGTCATAGGCACCGCTCACGCTTACCAGGCTCTCAAAGATGGACATGAAGTACTTCATATTGAGCGAGATGCCGAAGCCCGCAGCGCATCAGTGAGAAATTTTGGCCTGATCTGGGTTAGTGGCCGTCGTAGCGGCGTTGAGCTCCAAGCAGCTCTGCGAGCACGCGAACTGTGGGACGAGATTCATAATCAAATTCCCGCAATGACACTTCGCCCGAATGGATCTTTGACTTTAGCAACAAATGAAGCTGAAGTGAGCGTGATGGAAGAATGCCTGCGCAAAGAAGATGCAAGCCAGCGTAAGTGGCAAATATTAGACAAAACAGAAACAATGAAACTTAATCCAGTTCTTAAAGGTAACTATCTGGCTTCCCTTTGGTGTCCCCTTGATGCCACTGTTGAGCCAGGGGTGGTCCTAAGAGAGCTCCGCGAGTATTTATTTACACATAACAAATATACCTGGCGCAACAATGTAGATGTGACAGAGATAAAAAGTAGTCCAAGCAGCGTTCAAGCAATGGCTCGCGGCGGAGAGTTTTTTGAAGCAGATTTTTTGATTCATTGTCCAGGCGCTGACCATTCATCAATTTTCAAAGATAAATTCGATGTTGCACCTATTCGCAAAGTAAGACTACAAATGATGAGCACTGCAGCACTATCAGAAAAACTTACGACCTCTATTGCCGATGGTGACTCAATGCGTTACTACCCGGCCTATGAAGTAAGTTCATTAACTGATCTTCCACCCCAAACTCCAATTGCTTCGAAGAATCACATGCAACTTTTGTTAGTGCAACGCTCTGATGGAACATTAACTCTTGGGGATACTCATGAATATGACGAACCATTTGAATTTAAATTAGATGAGGCACCGTATCAATACCTGCACGATGTGGCCAGTGATTTATTTGGTAGCAAACTCCCACCCATAACCAAACGTTGGGATGGCGTTTATAGTCAAAGAACAGATGGGGCTATTTGTGATCGGCAGTACATGGCTCTCAACATTGTTTCTGTCACAGGTCCTGGCGGTCGAGGAAATACCTTAGCGCCAGCAATTGCAGAAGAAACTCTGAAAGGGTTATAAATGAGCGTAGAAATGGTTGCTTTCGATGTTGCAGGGACAACTCTTAACGATGATGGAGTTGTTATAACTGCATTCAAGAGCGCTTTTGAAAAGACGCAACCTGAACTGTGGCCCACTCAAGGTGGCGCATGGACACAGTATGCAATTGACACCATGGGGCAGTCCAAAATCCATGTTTTTACAGAGCTACTGGGCGATGCAGAAAAAGCTAACTGGGCAAATATCGCATTTGAAGAGGCTTATTTACGTGAGATTACCCAGAGCGGCGCTACCCCTATCGCAGGAGCTGAAGAGCTCTTTAAAGATTTAAAAAGCCGTGGAATTGCAGTAGTGCTCACAACAGGATTTAGCCGATCAACGTTAGATATATTGCTTGAGACGTTGAACTGGGAAAATCTTATTGACTTATCAGTCACACCTAGTGAAGTTGAACGCGGACGCCCACACCCAGACATGCTCAATTTTGCAGCCCATGAATTAATGATTAATGATCGAGGCAACAGCATGGTCGTGGGAGATACAGCAGCTGATATGCAATCAGGAAATGCCTATGGCGCAGCTCATGTAATTGGTGTGCTGAGCGGTGCGCATAACTTACAAACTCTGCATGAAGCCGGTGCGACATCTGTTGTTAACTCTGTGGCTGATTTGGCGTCACTCATCTGACAACTAAAACCTTATAAACGTTCATACTAAATCTTGCGGTTAGTCGCGCAAGTTTTACCTGTTGTTAGAAATTGCAAACGATAGTGCTCCCACAATCCTTAGGAAGGGATCCCACATATGCGCGCAAAGCGTCTAATAGCTGCAGCAACCGCCGCAGTGCTTGCAGCTGGAATCGTTGCAATCGCAACACCAGCTACAGCAGCGGTAAATATCTGTCAGGCAAAGAATGTTAAAGAAGCAGGCGGATTAGATAACCTAATCAAGCTAGCTAAGAAAGAGGGCAAGCTTGCTCTCATCACAACCCCACGCGATTGGGCTAACTACGGTGCAGCATTTGATGCATACGAGAAGGCTTTTGGCGTAAAGATTTCTGTTGATAATCCAGATGGGTCATCACAGTACGAGATCGACACAATGAAGACTGCACCTAAGTCAAAGCAACCAGATTCAATTGACATTGGACCACTAGTAGTTGCGCAGTTGACTCCTCCAGGAGCAACTCCTTTGTCATCTGCATACCAAGTTATCAACTGGAATGACATTCCAAAGGCTGCAAAAGATCCAAATGGATACTGGTACGGAAATTACGGTGGAAAGCTTGCGATTGTTTACAACACAACTCTTCCATTAGTGCCAACAAAGGCATCAGATTTCACCAAGCCTGAATTTAAGGGCTTTGTAGGAATCACAGGAGACCCAACATCTTCTAACCAGGCTTTCATGTCAGTTTTGGCGGCAAGCATTGGTAACGGCGGAGAGAAGAATCTTTCAGATGTAACTAAGGGCCTTGCACTATTTAAGGCTGTAAAGGCACAAGCACCACTAGTGAAGGTAAACGGAACAAACCTTGCTACTGGTACAGCAAAGCTTGGTTTCATGTGGGACTTCAACGCTCTTGGAATCATTCCAGCAGCAAAAGCAGCAGGCTTAGATCTTAAGTTTGCATACCCAACAGATTTCGTTCTACAAGCACCTCCATACATCAACGCAATCAACGTTAAGTCACCTAACTGCGCAAATGCACGTTTGTGGCAAGAGTTTGTGTACTCACAGAACAAGGGAAAGACAGCTGCAGATCTAACTGCTGCAGATCTCAAGCTCTCTGGTTCTAAGTTGTTTGCATTGATGCAAGGTGGACAGAACTACTTCCAGCAGTCAGGTGCAGATCCAATCATGTCTGCAGCAATGGAAAAGAAGAAGATTCTTGTTCCATCACTTCTTGACTTCAAGGTTCCTTCAACAGCAAAGATTATTGGATCTCCAACAATCTCTGATGTTCTTTCAGCACGTGAGCAGATCATCTCTTCATGGGCTAGCTTGTAAAAAGGAATATGACCTCCCAAGTCATAGAGGGAGGCGCGCCTTCAAGGGGCCGCGCCTTCCTCGCTTCTTTTATAAAGAATATTCTCCCAGTGGCCCCACTTTTGCTGATAGTTGGTTTCTTTTTTCTCTTTCCAATCGCACGTATGATTTACGTATCATTTTTATCTAACGACAATGCATTTACAATTGATAACTTCAAGACCGCCGTTCAAGAGCCCTACCGAACAGGGCTTATTAACTCGATAAAGATCGGTCTTTTTTCAGCAGCGATCGCTGCATTTCCAGGCGCGCTAGCTGCATATTTCATTGAAACTCGTGGAAGTTCAAAGCTGCGCCGGACTATTGCTGTCATGAGTGGCGTACTTGCCAATACCGGGGGCGTTCCACTGGCATTTATGTTTTATGCCGCCCTTGGAATTCAGGGCTACCTCGCTAAATTTCTAAAGTACTTAGGTTGGGATTTATATTCAGGAACATTTTCACTTGGCTCCTTCATCGGTCTATTAATCGTGTATTTGTACTTTCAACTTCCCTTAATGGTTATTGTTTTTTCACCGGCAATTGTTTCTCTTCGACGAGAATGGTCGGAAGCAGCACGTAACTTAGGTGCCAACCAAGTAAATTATTGGATTCGAATCGGAATCCCCTTACTGTTCCCTAGTTTTATCGCATCATTCCTATTGCTTTTTGCTAGCGGGTTTTCAGCCTATGCAACAGCAAATGCGTTAACTGTTGGAAATCTTCCATTAACACCACTACAAATTGGTGGTTTGTTAGATGGAAATGTTTCAGCAGCGCAACTAAATCTCGGTAAGGCACTTGGTGTTGTGATGATTGTGATTTCGGCATGCGCAGTTATTCCATACCTTGCTATTCAACGAAGGAGTGCTAAATGGCAAAAGCGCTAAGAGCTAAGTTCCAGCCACCACTGGTGATAACACTTTTGATTCTGGGTCTCTTTGTCTTTCTCCCAATGATGTCAGCCTTTGAATACTCGATCCGTACACCTTTAACAGGTGGTTATGGGTGGACTCACTACATTTGGGCCGTCACTAAAGATGATTTCTTTCATTACATCCTGAGATCAATGTGGCTGGCCGGTGTAACAGTGTTAATCACGCTGTTTGTTTTAGTCCCCACCCTGACGTGGTTGCACTTGTCGAACTCAAAAGTCCGTGGATTAATCGATGGCCTGTCACTGCTGCCACTGGTTATTCCAGTTGTTGCATTTGCTGTAGGGGCACAAATTTCTTTCCCTGAGTTTGTCCAAAATACTGTTCTTGAACTTCCGTTCCTGTACTTTGTTTTAGCCCTCCCATATGCATACCGTTCGTTAGACATCGGCCTTAATTCGATTCCGCTAAAAACGATCACTGAAGCAGCGCGCAGCGCAGGTGCTAACTGGTGGCGGACGATTACGGCTGTCATTGTTCCAGTTATCAGAGGTTCGGTCATGGCAACTATTGCATTGACTTTTGCCTTGTCACTTGGTGAATACACACTGACTGTTTTGCTTCATTGGGACACTTTCCCTACCTGGGTTACCAATGTCGCACAAGACAACATCCTTGGCGCGATTGCTATCTCAATGATGTCCTTAATCATTCCATTTTTAATTTTGACCGTCATAACGCTTTTTGTTCCAGAACGTTCTACGCAAGGGAGAAAGTAATGTCTAGTAAGAGTCTGATCCTTAGAAATATTTCAAAGCGATTTGGAAACGTTATCGCACTAGACAACTTCAACCTTGAGGTCGGTGTTGGTGAACTAGTTGCACTACTCGGACCATCAGGATGCGGTAAGACAACGGCGCTTCGTGTTGTAGCAGGCCTAGAACATCAGGATTCCGGAACAGTATTGGTGGCCAATGAAAACATTTCAGATGTACCGGCACACAAGCGAAATATGGGAATGGTGTTTCAGGCCTACTCACTGTTTCCGAATCTAACTGTTGAAGAAAACGTGGCTTTTGGTTTGCAGATGAGAAAAGTCAGTAAGCATGTGCGCCTGAAGAAAGCACATGAACTATTGGATCTAGTTGGTTTAGATTCCCAGAGCAAGCGATTTACCCATCAGCTTTCAGGTGGTCAACAGCAGCGTGTGGCATTGGCAAGAGCACTTGCTTTTGAGCCGGAAATTCTCTTGCTGGATGAGCCTTTATCAGCACTTGATGCACAAGTGCGTGTAAACCTGCGCGAAGAAATCCGTCGCTTGCAGCTGTCGTTAGGAACCACAACCTTGTTTGTTACACACGACCAAGAAGAAGCGATGGCTCTCTCTGATCGTGTTGGCGTAATGAACAACGGTGTTCTTGAGCAAATTGATACGCCTGACACTTTATATAACAAGCCCGCCACAAGCTTTGTTGCAAGTTTTGTTGGAACCATGAATCGAATTCCTGCCCAGCTTAGCGATGGCCATGTTCAACTTTTTGGTAAAAAGATTCCAGTCCTTAAGAATAGTAATGAATCAGGAAAGGTCATTGCCCTTGTACGCCCAGAATCGATTTCAATTAAATCGACAGAGAGTGACGCCAATGCAAAAGTATTAACACGTCTCTTCATGGGAGCATCATCAAATATCGTGTGCCAAACAAAAGATGGAACTGTAATTCAATCTTTGAGGAGTAGCGCTGAATCAGGCGATTTACATCCAGGATCTGCTGTGAAATTAGAAGTAACAAATAAAGAAGTGCTGATATCAAATGCCTAATACGGCTAACAGCAGAATTGTTAGATCTAGCGCTA
>Ga0136641_1000327_pt1 | contig 20399 bp, 23 predicted proteins | sample EliLak1302023Y_FD_115312 | JGI IMG/M metagenome (GOLD analysis project Ga0136641, IMG submission 115312) | Freshwater microbial communities from Elizabeth Lake, Yosemite National Park, California, USA - 13020-23Y | ecosystem: Environmental > Aquatic > Freshwater > Lake ...
ACTTGTCAAGTGTGCAGGTAATAACCCTTAGGCTGTCTGGGTCTCTACAAATTGCATGAGCTCCATATAAGTGTCCTCATATGCGCTAACAATCTCTTCTGTTAGGTCGTCGTAATTATTTCCGATATACTCTATAGTTTCTGTAAGTGTAAGCCCGTTGTCCCGGGCAAACTGTGCAATAATTACTAAGTGATGTGTCATACTGTTCCTTTGTTGTGTATGTGTGTATTATAGCACTAGACAATACCCGTGTCAACCATAGGGTCATTAGCCCCTATGCCAAACACTTGGTTGTAACATGCGATCAATTCGTCGTCGGTCATGCGATAACATGCACTATTAGTATCGCATTGTAATTTAATTTGGTACATCATAGCCCACCGGGTTAGCCCGTTGCTTAATACTCTCATACAGTCTCTCCTTATACGCAAGCAAATTTATGTTTAGGGATTAGAGCATTCTGCTCAATATATACTAGTGTTGCATAGTAGTATTCCCGCACAAAGGTATCCTGCCGTATAATAGCAGTATGCAGTTTAGCATAGTCCTCTGAGGCCACAAAATCGTTAAGTGCAGAGGTATTATATGCTACATCCTGTGCATACATGTCCATGCTATCGCCATCGGGCTCGTACATGCAAAATGCAATATACTCCTGCGTAGTTTTAAGCATTAGTGAGATAATGTGTTGTTTATGTGTAAGCATAGTATGTCCTTTAATTAATTAAACAAATTGAATATTATTAGTGCGTAATTGCTGCTTAATTGTAGCAGTTAAACGAGTTAGGTCGGCGTCTAGTGTTTTATAGGGAATGTCCCCTGAGACGTATGCACACTTTTTTTGCACGGGAAACTGGTAAACGGTGCGACCCTCTACAAGTTTAGTATGCACATTAAATGCTACTACCAGTTTGTACACTTGCAATTTTTTATTATATACAAGTTTAGCGCGGGCTAGTGTGTTAAATGCATTAGTAAACATGAGTGCTCCTTAGTGTGTAAGTATGTATTATAAGGGCTTTCGCCCAATTTGTCAATAACTTATTTTTCGAGTGGGTATTTGTTGTAGATCCACAACACCACCGGCACTCCACCTGACCTGTGGATAACCTGTGAGTAACGTGTGGATAAAAGAAAACCCTACGACCCAAATGGGTATAGGGCATCTAGTCGGCATACTCAGCAAGTTTCTGTTATACTACCCGATCAGCTTGTTCCTGCGTGTCATTTCACACACTAGCCTTAACCACCGGAAGGGAGTGGTCACTGACTCAACTGCAACTAGCGTGAGGTCTATGACGTCACTCAATATAGCAAGTTTGACTGTCGCGGCTTCCGGCCCTGAAAGTAAAACCCTATATCTATCGTTGTGTGTTTACGGTTTACACTATACAGTATGGTGGGACCTGTGTGATTCGAACACACCACCAATGGATTATGAGTCCACTGCTCTAACCGAATGAGCTAAGGTCCCACTATACTGTACAGTATAGTACTTAGTATACACTCAAAACTACAGCTAGTCAATTGGAATTCCGGGTGGATTACGATGGATCACGGTGTGGAAAGGTGCAATTTTGTGCAGAACTGTGCAGATATTCTGGATTTTATCATGCAGAATAGTGCATCCGCGTCGTAAAGATTGCCCACACCGACGACATGCTATGCTCAAATGGTTTGTCATACTTTTTCACCAATACTCGAGTAAATTCACAGTCTATACCCGAGTAAATCTCAACCTTTCACTACGCGCCTTGGACTTCTTGATCGTTGCGCAGCGGGGTTTTCTTATATGGCCCCCACTACTACAGCGGGGTTTTCTAGTACTGTTGTATATATACGCACATGCCTACAGCGGGGTTTTCTAGTACTGTTGTATATACAGTGGATAACGTTTATCCAAACCCAATCCTGTGTCATCATCTAGTACAGTGTTGGCCATACTGTACAGTGTGGTCAGTAGTACTGTGATCACTATGAGTGGAATGATATGTTTACGGTTCATATGCTTAGTTATCATAAATATACACATGACTATATCACTCACGGGCCCACTATCATTAAGCACTGTCAACACTGAAGTGGGTGCTGGTGCTAGCAATACAATCAATCTAGGTGGCGCCAATGCTAGATTACTAGCAGGCATTGCAGCTCCTGGGCAGATCCGCATGAGTGATCTACGTGGTCGGTCATTGCGTGGTGCCCAGTACTTCACTGCCACTACTGTGTACACTGTGGCTTCTGGTGTTACATTTCTGCGCTTCATCGTTGTGGGCGCTGGCGGCGCCGCGGGCGTGGGGGTTGGCTCTGGAGGAGGTGGAGGTGGACAGGTCATCAACACTGGATCATTTGCGGTTCTGGGCGGGGATACTGTCGCAATCTCTGTGGGCGTGGGCACTGCATCACGTGGTGGTAACAGCTCAGTGACCAATTCACGTACTGGTGCCAGTGTTACTGCTCGCGGTGGATTTGCTGGTCTTGCTCGTGTGGGCACTGTGGGTGGCACGGGTGGAGTCAGCTTTAACTCACTGAATGGCACACAGTATGGAGGCGCGGGCAGTACCAGCACAGTGGGTGGAGGTGGTGCTGGGCCTGTCTCGGGGGGCAGTGCAGCAGTGCTATCAACCCCTGGTGCGGGTGCTGTTGCCTTGTTCATACAGATCAATAGCACACAGTCAGTGTACCTATCACCAGGTGGGCGTGGCATAGATGCCTTGGGTGTGGGTGTGGTGACCAGCAGCAGCTATGGTTCGGGAGCCAGTGAATTAGGGGTCAATGGCGCTGCTGGAGTAGTCATTCTCTATTAGACAAGGCTAGCGCACACACATGGCAATTCCCTCAGGCGATCGAACATTCTCCATGTTGGACATCCAAAATGAGTTTGGGGGTGCCTTTGCCATTGGCATAGACGAATACTTTGCTGGGGGTGACTATGTGCCTGCAGGCACAGTGGGATATCCGGGAGGTGTGGCCACCTTTATACCCTCATCACAGCCCATATCCATGCGCAACTTTGAGGGAGCCAGCATGCCAGTGGCTCAGAACTACAGACTCACTGGGGTGGCCAATATTGGTGAGGGCACCTACTTTTCAGCCACACTCACTGTGGACTATGATAGGAACAGTACCTATAATTGGATTGTTTATCAAATCATTGGGGGAACATTATATGATTCTTACACAGATATCACGCCCAATGCAGGAACTATCACTTTGGGCAACTACACCAATGCAGCCCCCTATGACATATCAGGGTCTTTTACAGTCAACACCATAGCAGACGTCAAAACTGAGGGTACTGAGTATTTTAGGGTGATTGTATATCGGGGTGGGGTAACCTATGCCACTGCTGATTTTGCAGTCTATGACACTAGTCAGGAGCCCCCACCCTCTGGCGGCAGCTTTGGATGGACTGGCAACTATGACGTGGGTGCTGACACTATCTATTCCTATGCCATGCTCACTTACACAGTTACTCGATATGATGAAAATGGGCCAGTATATGATGAAAACGGAAATTTGATCAGCAGTGGTATTATCAGTGTTACTGATTATTACACCTATGGCTTGGGGTATCCCCTAATTCAAAACAGCAAGTGGTTTGGGCAATTGGGTGCTACAGTATATGGTGGGTTTCCCGTCAGAGTAAATGTGCCAACAGTTTATTTAAGTGCAGCCAATAATTATAGTCTTGGACCTACTTGGACTATATCAAATCCTGGTTCATATACTGCGGTCTTTCAAATCAATGTGAGATTCTTTTTTGAAACACACGGGGACGCAATGGGATTTATATTTGATGCTGCCACTGCTGGTGAACTGGCAAGAACCCCATATCTAGGATTTAATCAAAACATTGGCGCCAGCAGTTTGGGTGGCTGGGATGGATATGGGCGTTGGTACACCAATTTGTACGTTAATGTAACCCTACAGCCTTACTCCAGCAGATCATTTTATTCAGGCATGATGTATTGGCAAAATGGCGATTATCACTATTATCACGGTAGTCAGGGCTCAGCTTATAACGGAGCCAGTGGATTTAGATACGCTATATGGACACTTCAGAGCTATAGTTAACAAGGAAAAATATATATGAGTTATAAAATTAGAGGTTTTAATAAACATCTGGGAACTATTGAAGTAGCGTATGCTGCTCTAGGAGGCACTGAACATACACAAGTGCCTATACCCTTAGACGCGCAAGGCCTGTATATCATTGGTGATGCACTGGATACTTATATACAGAATTATGCCACACAGGGAGAATTACAACGTCGAATAGCAATCCAAGCAGGCATTGTCAACGAATCAGAAATATATCAGTTAGTTGAACCCATTGCTTACCCTGAAAATATTTCGGCTCCTTGGACTTTGAACACTTCAACTGGCATAATGGAACTCAACACTCATGGGCAAGAGCTGCACAACGTGAATCCTTATGATTGGAAAGTTGAAGTTAGACAATTGATACAAGAAGTAATTACAGATTTGGCCAATGGAAACAGTAACTAGGCACGATTCTTATCAGGAAGAATACTATGATGCAAGATCTTTATCTGATGATCTAAACTTTGAGAATTTTAATTTTCAATTGGCCTATAACAAAACTATCTTGTCCAAAGAAGAGATTGGGGTTTTTCTAAACAATCGTCCGACTAGGATACAACGATATTATTACCACAAGGGAATGTGTCCTGATCTAATATTACCTGAACCATTGAAGTACTTGTTTGATAGATCCAGATCTATGTTTGATTTACCCCAAATGGAAGTATTAACTCCCTTGGGTAAACTATGTCAACCAAAAACTGTTGAACAGTTGTTTTATCAGCGTGCTCAACAGATAATAGATCTTGCAGGCACCAAGAAGATTATAATAGCCTGGAGTGGTGGGATAGACTCCACCAGTGTTTTAATAGAGTTTCTAAAATTGGCACCAAAGTCTCAGTTGGCAGTTTTGATGAATAAGTATTCAATTGAAGAATATCCTGAGTTTTATGCAAAGTACATCAAAGATCAAATTGAATTAATTGATATAATGAAACCAGGCATACTAAGAGAATGTGTCAAAGACGGTGTGATAGTTACAGCATCTACTTTTGATCAAACTTTTGGTGATGAAACCATTCATCATCCAGATTTGTTGTCTACTAGATTAGATGAGTTTCTTCAGCCACTCAACAAATCAACTCAAGAATACTATTCAAAATCTATTCAAGCATGTCCTGTTAAGTTAACCAATGTTAAAGAATTTTTTTGGTGGATGTACTATACCATTTGCTATCAAAATTACGAAACCGTTTGGTTAGCTGCGGAAGATTCTCTAATTGCCGAGAAAAACATATTTCATTTCCCGTCTAATCAAGATTGGAATGATTACGCAATATCTACGCCCATGGAGATTAAATTTCCTGGCAACGATTATAGAAATTATAAAATAGCACTGAAAAACCACATTTATGAATTTAACAAAGATCAGTACTATAAAACGTATAAAATTAAATACGCATCAATAATAAACATACTTTGGAGAGATGACTGCCATTATATTACTACAGATTGGCAGCGTGGACATGCCCTTTAATTAATAAATACACATACTATGCCATATTCAACCTTACCTGTCGCACCTGATGCTATTACGTTTGCCAATATTCATGCTGCATTTGGTGGACCAGGCACATGTAATGCAACTACCTATCAAACATATTGTACCCGTGGTGTTTATACTTTTATTGTACCTTGCGGAGTTACTTCATTAGAAACTCTTGTTGTTGGTCCAGGTGGCGGTGGTGCCGCTGGGACTGTTCAAAATTATAATGGCGCCTACTACGGTGGAAACAATGGTGGCGGCGGTGGCGGTGGCGGTGGTGGAACAATTGCTTATAATGCAACATTTGCTGTTGCTTCACGAGCCATTTTAACAATAACCGTGGGCCAAGGCGGCGCAGGCGGAACTGTAAATTATTGTGCAACTGCTAAGGTATCTTGTCAGACTTGGCCTGGTGGTTATGTTATAGGAGCACCTGTTGCTGGATATGGTGCTAGTTCAATTACTGGCGGAGCTACAACTATAACAGCCGCTCCAGGTGGCGCCGCTGAAGCACTTACTGGTAAAGGCGGAACCTCTGCTTCTGGAAGAGCTGGCGGCACAGTGGTCCAAACAACTAATCCATGTGGGGGATTGACTGTACATGGAGGAACTGGTGGCGGGGGTGATAGTGCAGTCGGAACTAACACTGGTGGAAATTGGCTACGAGGATTTGGCGGAGCGGGTACCAGCCCAACAGTTACTTTTGCTACTGGTTATGGATCGTTTGGTGGCGGTGGATGGGGAGGACAAGCTAGGTCTTGCTGGATATCGTATCCTACGTGCATATCACACACTTATTGTAGGCAAGACGGCTATCCATCTCAATATGATCCAAGTGTTAGAGCTGGGGGTAATGGAATTACACGTGGCAATGGTGGTAGGGGCGGAGCCGCAGGATGGACACTTACCTCAATTGGTACATCTACGGCCACTAGTAACATTACTGGATATATATCTAGTAATACATTTTATGTAACTAATACTGGGACACAAGACCCTGTTGTGTTAGGCGAAGCTATTCTAACAGTAACAGGTGCTACGGCACCTACACCAACTACTGCCTATGTATTGATTATTGGCGGAGACAATGTTGCCAACTATGGCCCTTACTTTCCTTCTGGAACTGATTATACACCTACTGGAGATGTGCAAAGATTACAAATAAATGGAACTACGTGGGAAATTGCCACTTCACCGGGTAATGCTAATAGATTAGCCACTGGATACAATTGGTCATCGGGTTCACTAAGCGCAACTCCAGGTGGAGTGTCAGGTGGCAATATGGATGGTAGACTAGGTGACCAATTAATTGCCACAGGTTTATATAACAAAGTAAGGATAGTTAACATATCAGTTCGTGGAGTTAAATTAGCTAATTGGTTAAGTACAGCAGCATCAAGTGATTATAATGGTGGGACTCCTCTAGGAGAAGATAATTTTACTTATACCGCCAATAAACTTTATGAAAGAATGCAATTTGCCGTCAATAAAGCAACGGCATTAGGGTTTTCCTTTACACATATATTTTATCAAGGTGGTGAAGCAGACGGCACATTTCCTAGCTGGACAACATATGCAACTTATCTCAGTCAATTTGCACAATTTCGTACTGATTTAAACAATTTAGGATTGACTTTAGTTCCTAAATTTATCAGTAAGACTTCTTGGTCATATTGGAATCCTGGAAGTGGAAATGTTACTACCACGAACAACACAACCACCAATGCACAGCAATATATTGCTGAAAATTATACAGATGTGTGGCCCGGTCCTTATACTGATTACTATGGTGGAAGTTACCGTTGGGATACACCTGCATTACATTTTAATACAACGGGTTTTACAGCCATTGCTAAAGATTGGGCCAATTCAGTAAATGCACAAATTGTTGGAGTTACCACTGCATCTTATTTTGTAGCTGGTAGTGATGTATCTGGAGTAGCAGTTTATAATGCAATACCATACGTCAGTACGCTAACAAGTTTATTATCAGGCACTGGTACTAGCGGAACAAGTGTATGGACTTTGGATAAACGATACTATGTTGGATCAGTATCAGCACCTGTTACATTTACGGGAAATTATATTAAAACAATAACCACTAACACCATTTTCCCCCCAGGTGCTGGCGGCAGTGGTGGCGATGGCTTTGTTGTGATATATTCTAATCGTACTACTCCGGGTGCAGGTAAAACACCATTTTATTGTTATTATAGAGGAGGTGATTATGTTTCTGATATTCCAGCAAATGCCAAAATTCCTCCTGTTTCTGGTCGAGGAGTTACCCCTATAAAGATTTGTCAATTTAGAGGAGCCGCTGGAACATTTTGTTATTCATATACTTTGGCCGCATGCGGTAGGATATATAGTTATAATTTACACGATAGTGTCGTTGCTGCGGGATATATTGGTGGAAGAGTAAAGGCAAACATAATTATTAATGGTCAGTTAGGTAGCAGCGGTGTTAGTGGATATGCTTATAATTCTGGTAGCTGCTGGTCTGCTACCAATCCGCCAGAAGTTACACTTACTGTGGGAACTGGTACAGGTTTTATATCTGGAGCCGGTCGGCCTGGATATAGCTGTATAGGACAAGGTGGCCATGCAATAAAGCTAACACACAAAACAACTATTAAAAATTACGGAATCATACAAGCGGGCGGCGGCTCGGGGTCTTATCAGAATTATAACTGTGTTAAAAACGCAGGTGGCGGAGCTGGTTTGCCATGGGGCACTGGAGCTACATTCCAGGCCGGCGCTTATCCTCCAGTATGTGCTACTGGAGTGTTTGACTATTGGTTCTTTTATGCTCATTGGAAAACGGAATACGTTTGGGGAGGTTACGGAGGAGGATGGGTTGCTTGCGGAAGTCCGTCAACTGACGGATATGGTGGTGGTAGCCGACAGGAAACACACAATCCAGGATCTGCTCCGTTGTCTAGCACCTACTATCATCTAGGATATCCGCCTGGCATTTCTATTGTAAACTACGTATATGCAACTTATACGCAAGGACCAGGTGCATCACTGCGTGGATGCGTTACTTTATAAATATATAAAAGAAAGAAATATACCTATGCAATACAAAATTATATCTTACGATGAAATTTGGCATTATTCACAAGTCGCAATATTAGACAGCGATCAAAATGAAATTACCAAATTAAATATTGGCCTTAAAGGCTTAGCATCTATCTCAGATTTTGAAACAAAGGTGCATCAAGCGTACTCTGCATCATTACCCCCTGCACAATCAGACATTAATTTAGATATTATAAATCATGTAACATCAAATTTAGGTAAAGATTCAATAACTTTGGCAACACCTGCATCAACTCAACGACCAAACGATGGGACAACTGCCGCAATCTGGCAAATAAAATCTAACTTTGTATCTTCGTCTGAAACACTCCCAATTGAGATAGTTTAATATGGCTACTGTTATCCACAAACCCACATTTATTTCATCTATGAAACTAGTTATGTATATGACTAGTTTTGAAATTACAGGTGATGAATTTGTAATACCTAGAGACTCAATGGGTCCTGATACATTAAGTACCTCTACTTACAAATCAAGGATATTGGCATTACGTGGCTCTGGATGTGCCGAAGTCACTGGCTATGGTTCTAAAGAATGTAGAGCCGGTGAATTGTTTCCAGAAAATAATGTAGATTATCCGTTTCCCAGCGGATCTGATGTGCGTATAGTATCACGATCTGACAATGCTGCATTTATTGGAATTACCCCTTATCCAGATAAAGTTTTAGCAACAGATAGAATACAATTATCTTCTGGCGATACTTATACAGTTAATCAAGGATCTTTGGCTGTAGTTCTATGTGACAATTTTACTGTTAATGGCAATGCGTCCACAGACACTTATAAAATTTTAGCATGTCAAATTAGTGATGCTGTGGTAGTAGCAGCATCACACGGGCAGATAATTAAATTTACCGCAGTCTAAACTGTTAGGTGACTTTTTTCTTCAATAATATCGCTGCCAGTCAGCAAATTAATTTCACGTTTAATTTTAGCGCGATCATCGTTCTTTAGATAGACTTTTCTAGATGCTTGAACAAAAGATTCTCCAAAGAATTGATCTCGTTCACATTTTCTTTTATAATCCTCAACGTGCCATAACTCTTGATTGATTTCATATAACTGATTCTTTAACTCAGATAATCGATCGTCGTCATTTAGATTGTTGCTGCCAAAAATTTGATTTAGATTCTCTAACTCTAGTCTAATATTTTTTAATTTACCGTCGTCTGTTATTAATGACATTTTGATTTCTAAAATAGTAATCTTATCAATTAATTCACCTGCGCTGATTGGTGCTAGTATCATCCTGGTGTTCCTACAGTTTTGTGATGCGGTGGTAAATCTGGATTGGGCAACCAATTCCAAACCGTACCCCATGTAGGACTCCAGTTCAAATGATGCAGTGGTATAAAGTATTTGTCATCACCAATCTTAAGTTGATCAGTAATATTGGCAAACACTGAATTGGTCATTACAATGCTTTGAGCACCTTCAATAATTTTAAGCCAATCAAATACATATCCATCGTCATCAATCTCTACTATGTCCCAACCTTCGGGTATAATGCTAGTATCAAACTTAACAGTATATTGGCTGCTCCTTAAGTGTGTTACCACATAGTTGGGATTCTTAATTTTGCGATCATACATGGCTTGTTCCCTAGCAGGATCTCGTGTAATACATTGATCCAGTGTCCATTTTTTTAAGAATGGAACTCCTGCTTGTACATACTTGTATTGATCAAATGTGGTAAACTGAAAGAATGGCTCGTTGCTGAACTCAGGATGACCAGTTAGAGCATTGTATAAACAAATTATTTCATCACATTTAAAATTCCTAAGACGCTGCAAAGGAACATCATAAAAGAATGGACCTTGATCCGCATCTACAGGAATCCATTTGACCCAAGGGGCATAGTGCGACATTTGTTCAACCCACGGCGCAGTGATGGGCCAGTAGACTTCCCAGCCCAAGTCTGCATAGTGTTTGGCAATGGGTAATGCAATAACAATATCACCCAAGCCTCTTGATTGTATAATTCCTAATTTTTGATTGGCCATGTTTTATTCTTGTCCTTCATTGTATTCCATATTATTTCTAACTAATACCAATAATCCATCGTTTTCCCATTCTGGACTATATCTATCTTTATGATCAGCAAGTATCCATGATATATGATGGAAATATTTTGCATAGGGTTCTATTAGTGGTTCATATTGATTTGCACCAGTAACCCCGTGCTCCTGAGCTACAGGATTAACGGGCTCATTTGTAATTGATGTACGAAATATATCTTCAATTACCAATATACCACCAGGTTTAAGATGGTTAATTGCCGACTTTATAACTGGAATTTGATGTATTGGCCTATGACTTGCATCATCAATTAGAATATCAAATTTATCTTGACATTTGGATAATCCATCATTGATTAAATTTGAATCCTGACAATCCATATAAAAGTATTGTGTGTTATACAAATTTTCTGAGCTGGCTCTATGAAGTTTTTCGTGCATGTAATCATAGCCATACAAGTTTGCATTAGGGAAATACGTTCTCCAACATTTCATTGAAGCATTACCTTCAATTCCTATTTCCCCAACATTAATTTTTTTATATCGATATGTGGAAAATAAAAAATCATAAATTGCAGTATAAGGATGTCTATGCCAACCTGTATTGTAAGGAGATTTGTCGGTGTTGTAGTATCCGCCTACCTCGCACAAATCAGTTCTAGAATATGAACTGTCAATGGTCAATTTGTTAATAATCATAATTTAGTTACACCTTCCCAGTCATTGGTACACATATCATGCACTAATGAGGATAATGTATGCTTAGGAGACCATCCCAGTAATGTTCTTGCTTTAGTACTGTCACCTAACAACGTGTTGACATCTGCTGGACGATAAAACTCAGGATTGATTTCATATATGATAGACCCAGTGTTTCGATCAATACCTTTTTCATCAGTACCTGAACCAATCCATTGTAGATCCATGCCATGCCATTTGGCCACAAGTTCACAAAATTCTCTAACACTATGTTGTTCACCGGTACTCAACACATAATCACGGGCAGTGTCTTGTTGCAGCATCAACCACATACCATGTACAAAGTCTTCGGCATGTCCCCAATCTCTTAGTGCATCAATATTGCCTAACTGTACAGTCTTTTGTTTCTTGGCACGAACACGGGCCACACCTAATGTAATCTTGCGTGTGACAAAAGTTTCCCCTCTACGAGGACTTTCGTGATTGAACAATATACCACTGCATCCAAATAGGTTGTAGCTTTCTCTGTAATTAACAGTGATCCAATGTCCATATAATTTAGCAACGCCATAAGGACTGCGTGGGTAAAAAGATGTAGTTTCCTTTTGTGGAATCTCTTGTACTTGTCCAAACATCTCGCTGGTAGATGCTTGATAAAATCTGACTGGCTTGATTTTGTTTAATGTTCGTACTGCCTCTAAAATACGCAACACGCCTACGGCATTAGTCTCTGATGTAAATCCTGGAATATCAAAGCTGACGTGTACATGGCTCTGAGCTGCCAGGTTGTAGACTTCATCTGGTTGTACATCAAGTAAGATGTTGATTAGATTACCAGAGTCAGTTAAGTCTCCATAGTGCAATTTGATTTGACTGCGAATGCCTTGTATGTTTGGCAGCATATCCCAGTTAGTTGTTTTTCGAACTAGGCCGTGTACTTCATATCCTTTGCTCAACAATAGTTCTGCTAGGTATGATCCGTCCTGTCCTGTTACACCTGTAATTAGTGCTTTCTTCATTGTATATCCCATTGTATATCCTTTAAAAATTGTTGCCGTTTTCGTGATTGGGAAAATAACTTTCGTTGCGTTCAATTGGTAAGTCTGCTCTAGCCTCAAAAGCATACGGTACTCTAAGTCCCTGTGCTATACTCAATGCCACACTTTGGTTACCCATGAATTGATCACAGCCTGCAATCACTTCTGCCAATTCCAGCATGGTCTTTGTGGGATAGTAATCAATGTTCCATCCAGTTAATTTTTTGAATGCATCGTATTCCTCAGGCAAGCCAACAAACACTGATTCATCATCAACGCCCTGTTCACGCCATCCAGTCCATGCAGCATTGCATTCGCTTGCAGTAAATCCTCTAGCGGATCTGTTGACAACATAGGGTTTGCCTGCTATGGGACGGGGTTGGGGAACTGATAGCCACGGACTATCACTGACTTTGGTTTGTTCATTGGGATCTGTTATTCCAAATACAGTACAATAGATATTGATGTAATTGGTTGGATGTCCAACAAATATAGGCCTAAACCTATCCAAATTGTGTGTTATCTCGGTCGTGGCTACGTCCAATATACTAAAATTTGTAATGTATTCCTGCGCTTCCATAAAGTCACGCATGAACTCAAATTCTTTTTCGGACATCTTACCTTTATGGTATGGGTCTGGAGCTGACCCATAATAATGCTGAGCAATCCAATCAACTTGTCCAAGATGAAGATAAAATTCTCCACCACCTAATCGTTTCATCACGGCCAATCCGTAGATAATATCTCCCATTGTGCCGCTGTGTTTGAATTTATTAGTCATAATCATTAAGTGTATACATATTTAAACACTAAGTCAATAGGTGCTCAATTATTTGGATAAATATCAACTACTGGGAACCATTGATGTCAACTCAAAAAATTACAGCTACCAATTACTCTGCAATCCTATCAACTGTTACTTCGATACTTACAACATATTATGGATATGGGCAAGCCAGCAAATCAGTAGTAGCGGGAAATAGAATAACTGCTGTAGATTGGGGCAATCTTTACAATGATATTAACCGTGCAATTGTTCATCAAACTGGCAGTTCCTTACCTTTCCCTAATATTACCAGTGGTTCAGTATTAACCCAACAATATGTTAATTCTTTAACCAATTATGTTATTCAGATAGATACCAACAAAACCCAAGTGGCAGCAAATCAATTAACATCTGCTCAGGTCCAGAGTACACGATCCTCAATATGGGGAGGCAATATTGTTCATCAAACATTATATACTTGGCCTAATGCAACTGCTGCCCAAAGTTTTTTTAATCAAGGCAGCTACTTACAGGCCACAATTCTTCGAGCAGTTAACTCAGGGACGTCGGCTGAAAATATTGCCTGGTCAAGTTTGATATATAATGCTGCACAAACAATTTCAGGTAGCCCCCAACTTGTAGATTATCGATTATCAGACTACAATGGATCGTTTACACCTTATTCATATTCTTCAGCACCACCTGACCCTTATACTATTGATTTTGCATATACTAAAATTAATCCATATACCATACTTGGTTCAATAACTTTTAATGTACAAAACGTTAATAATTTGCATATAGGAGTATTACCGTTAGCAGGATTTATAGAATATCAAAGTAATAACATCTATGGCGGTACACTAGCACCTAGTCCAGATGCTGTTCCTTTACAAACGTTAGATGTTGGTGGAGCAACATTATATCCATTTTTAAATTATACTCCATTTACATCATCAAATAATGTTCCTCAACTTGTAGCATCAACTGTAAAAACTTTAACTATTACTAATACTGGAACTGGTATATGTACGATTTCAGGAGCAGCATTTTTTGGTCAATTAGGTAGTGGTATAACTGGTACTGCCAGTTTAACTACTACTACGTTAAAGACAAATGAGAGTACTAATGTATCAATATCAATTAATACATTAAATGCTGTCAAAGGAACTTATCCTAGTGGTTACGTAGAAGTTTATTCAGATAGTGCGGGCGGCAGTATATTGAAAGCTAAAGTGCCTATCACTGTAACTTCTCCGGCTTTTACAGTTACATTATCACCTAACCCAGTTGTAGCAGCAGTGGTCACTGCTGATCCAGTAATAACACATTTTAGTTTTGGTGCAGGTATTACTGGCAATATATATTCTTATACAGCCAGTGTCAGTGGTACTGATGCAGGTCGAGTAGCAGTCACTGCACTAGCCCCAATTCCTACACAATCAACTACACCTGATAATAAAATATATGATAATTTATTATCTACTACATTTTTACCCCCTACGTCAACTGTATTAGGCGATGTAACCGGTACATTCAATGCCACACTGAATGTGACTTTTGTTCCATATGATTATACTCAAACTGCTTATACTATTTCAGTTCCCTTAACTTATAATGTTAATATACCTAATGGACATCTTGGAGATTGGTTGAGTCCAAAGGATATTGACAATGCAGTATTTGGTGCTAGTTACGATATTATCAATGGTGTTAGAACATTGACCTTGGGATTTGGCATGGGACAAGATGGTGGACCTCCGTTAAACAAGGGTGGTAGTACATATGCTACTGCATCAACTTTAGGAATCAATGGAGACCCGTATCCATCACTTGGTATTCCATTGTTTCCTGCTACCAATAGTTCAAAATATGGCAATTTTTTAAACGCTTACGGATCTTGGCCAACGGTTAACGGCGGCGGCGGACATCAGTCAACTTTTGATTTAACGTATACCATTAACGTTCCCGTAGCTGGAAACTATACAACGCAGTTAAGTGGAGTTTCTACATCAGTACTGTTTATTAATGGTAATCAAATATCTATAGCATCAGATCCAAAAAGTTCAATAACCAAAACATGTTATCTAAATGCAGGAACCAATACTATTAGGATCATTACCAGCTCTGCTGGAGGAAAAGATGCAAAGCCAGGATTCTGGACTTCATATAAAACTGCAGATGGTGTAGAAGTAAAAAGAGAATGGACTCCAGATGTTGTAGGAATACCTTGGTTGGGAAGTGTCGGAGTTACTATAGTAGACAGCAATGGAAATTTACGATGGAGCACACGCTATCCAGTTAGAAATGCCTATACATATTGGGCTGAAGTTAGTAGGATACCACTTACACAAGGATCTCACGTATATAAAAGTGGAGATTATCTAGTTAAAACAAATGATTTTGCTTTGGGGTTTAACTACGGACATTGGCTTGGAACAGATGATTTTAAAGGTCACACGTTTGTAGTTGCTGATGATGGTAGGGGGAATATTGTTATTAGTATGAATCCTTGGGAAGGTAAAGTAAGCACGGGAGATCAAGAACTTAATAGAACATTGGCATATTCAGTATCCTTGCCTTACTATTATTCTCAGTTGAGCACTCGATTCAGTAATTTAGAAGCACCTTTTGCAGGTACCAAAACTAGATTTTTTTCAGGGTTTAAATCTAGCGGAACTCCAGATGTTAGGGTTGTTAATTACCCATTTGTCTACACTGAGCCGCCAAGACCAAATGCCCCGCCAGGTGAAGATCAACCAAAAACATTCTGGGCTAATTTAGTTGTTGCACTTGAAATTGCCGCAGTTGCATTTGTGGTTGCTACTGCCGCAGTAACAGTTGCATTATATGTTACAGGGTTGACTACGCTTTTTAGCGCACTTACAGTTATTGAAACAGTGGTAGCAGCAGCTAATATAGTAGTTGAGGCAATTTTATTTGTGGCCGCGCTGTGTTTTACTAAAGATTCTAAAATAAGTATGGCAGATGGCACTACAAAGCCTATATGTGAAGTTCAAGTTGGTGATTTGGTATTTAATTATGATAAAACGTCAATTAATCGAGTGACTTACATAGAAAAAACTAACGATTTGGCATTTGGGCAATTATACTCAGTGACCAAAGACGAAGAACCATTTGCAACAGTCAATCATCCATTGTACATAAATGGAAAATTATCAGCAGTATATCCTGATAACACTTATAAATTTTATCCTTGGCTAGGAAAACTTGAAACATTAATTCCTGATAGAGTAGTTCCTGCAAATGGACAAGAAGTTTACAATTTGTTAACTGATGGTGATGGTACATATATTGTTAATGGGTACGGTACTACAACTATTCAAGGTGATGGAGGTTGGGGACGGCTGCTAGTTGAGCAGGGTATTACTACTCCTGAAAGATTAAGTGAAGTACTGATCGAATGTGCAACTGAAAGCAAAGAAGTTTCTTATGGCGCTTACATATGTAATAAAGCCTTAGGCAAATTAGACATTAAATTTATAAACAAGACTTTTGGCAAAGTTATGGACAGTAAGGAACCTACTCGATCAAGAAGAGCCATTAAATATACGTTTAAAACAGTGGGCAAAGTTGCAGTTTACTTTGCTGAAAGAAAAATGAGGAAATAAAATGTCAGAAGAAAATTATTCAGAACCGCAATTTAATGAAACACCCAGAGTAAATATAATTGACAATTTGATGGCGATGCATAAAGACGAACGCGAAGAAATGTTTACCGCATTGACTGACAATAAAGATTTATTTAATAAACTAATCCCAGGATTACTTGATCCATTAACAGACCCCACACAAGAACACGATCATCCATTGTTTAGACACTACAAAGAATGGAATCGAACACCTAAATAGCCAAAACGGTTGACTTTGACCCTGTTTAGCAGTAAACTTCACACTTATAGATAACTATTTTACCGCTAACTCGAGAAGGAGGTCGTCAATGACTACTATTGCGCTAGACAGGGAAAGCACAAAATCACCATCGGTAAATCGAGCAATCAGCTTTATTTTGATGGTCTTGGCATTTTGTACAAGTGTGTCACTGCTAAATTGGGCAGTGACCAATAAACTATCCCGAACTGAAGTACCTGGAACAAGTCAGGTAACCGCTGAGATGCGAGAACGCCAATTGGGCTGTCTTGCTAAAAATATATATCACGAAGCAGGTGGCGAGCCCTTTGAAGGTAAAGTTGCTGTAGCTCAAGTGACCATGAATCGTGTAAACAGTAGCCAATTCCCTGGTGATGTTTGTAAGGTCATTTACCAAAAGAACATGTTCTACGAACGAGTAGTATGTCAATTTTCTTGGACGTGCGACAGAGATGTCACATTCAGGCCCACTAATCGTGCCAGCTACAATGAAAGTATGATTGCTGCTCAAAAGGTTCTACTAGAAGACTATCGTCTACCCAGTTTGAAGAATGCTCTATATTACCATGCGGATTTTGTAGATCCACACTGGAAAAAAGAGCAAGTAGCTAAAATCGGACATCACATTTTTTACAAGTAAGGAAGCAAAATGGAATTTATCAATCGTATTAGTCACGTCCCTGGGCAAGTTTACAAATGGTTGCAGGATCATTTGGGACACATCAGCGCCCATACCTTAGGCTGGATTACTATTATTCTTCTACACTTTGCCAGTATTCCCACGCTGATAGCTGTGCTAATGGCACAAAGCGATAAACTACCACCCGTGGACCTTATGGTGTTTGTGTGGAGTGGATTGCTTACACTATTCTTCAAGAGTTTGATTGAGCGTAACTTCCTGTACGTGGCCACAATCTGTTTGGGATTTGTTGCCCAAACGTTAATTATGGGATTGATTCTTTTTAAATAAATACTTAATGCTAATAAACGAACTGCTAGAACGAAAAATTGCCGAGCCTACACAGAGTCAATGCTCTGTGGGCAAAGCCCGCCTGAGCAATGTAAGGTATGCTCAGTGTGTTGCTCGTGGTATGCTAGCCCACGATAGCGAACATACTGACGGTAGAGGCAAGCAAGGCGTCAAAGGTAGCGGACATCCGCAAAAGGGCCGCAAGCTCAAGAGTGTCAAGTTTGGCGGAGATCAAAAATACTATCCAGGTAGCAGGAACTAATATGTCTTACTCACATCAGGTGATTGATCACTACGAGAATCCACGCAACGTTGGATCATTTGATAAAAACGATGAAGATGTTGGTACAGGCATAGTAGGAGCACCTAGTTGCGGAGATGTAATGAAGCTACAAATAAAAGTAAAAGATGGAATCATTACAGATGCAAAATTTAAAACGTACGGGTGCGGAAGCGCCATTGCCAGTTCAAGTCTCGTCACTGAATGGATCAAAGGAAAAACGCTTGACCAAGCGGGAGAAATTACTAATTCAAGAATTGCTGAAGAACTGGCCCTCCCGCCGGTTAAAATACATTGCAGCATACTTGCAGAAGACGCTATAAAAGCCGCAGTAGAAAACTATAGAACAACACATGACAGAATTAGACAATAGTGTAATTGAGGTTACCAATTCGGCCATACTTAAAATTGCCGATATCCTAGCAGAAGAAAACGATCCTTTGGTAAAACTTAGGGTGTTCGTCCAGGGCGGTGGATGTAGTGGATTCAACTATGGATTCACATTGGACCACGAACAAAACGAAGATGATTTTGTAATCAAAAAGCCTGGACTAACCATGCTAATTGATGCAATGAGTATGCAATATCTACAGGGATCTACTGTAGATTATAAAGAAACCCTAATGAGCAGCGAATTCGTTATAAAGAATCCCAATGCCCAATCAACTTGTGGCTGCGGTAGCTCATTTAGTGTTTGACAAACTCCAATAAATCCTGTATAATAAGCTATCATTGTTACACACGGGATCTGTAATGCATCAAATTATTGAAAAACTTGAATCGGACAATAGCCGCCTTGCCAAAGAAGCTGTTGTACTTAGAGAAGCTGAAGCCAGCAACCTTGAGTTGTTTGAAGGTCTTCGTTTGTGCTATGATCCCATGATAACTTTTGGTGTTAAGAAAGTTCCATTACATGGCGGACCAGACGGACAAGGTTTGCCGTGGGTCGCGTTCAAAGAACTAGCACTGGGATTGAGTCGTAGAGACTTTACTGGACATGCTGCTAGGGACGCAATTGAACTGGCATTGAGTGCTAGCACACAGGCACAATGGAATGGTTGGTATCGTCGCATCTTGATCAAAGACATGCGAGCAGGCTTCAGTGAAACAACTGTAAACAAAATGGTAACTAAAGCTGGTAAAACAGAATATTCGATTCCATTGTTTGAATGCATGTTGGCACATGACGGAGCCAAACATGAAAAGAAACTAACAGGCAAGAAATTGTTAGAACCCAAGTTGGATGGAGTTCGTGTGGTCACTGTAATTAATGCAGTCAACAAGACAGCTATCATGTACAGCCGCAATGGCAAGATACTGGAAAACTTTAGTCACATTACTGACGCCATTGAAGCTAACATTGATCAATTTGAGCGCAGTCTAGTGCTAGATGGAGAAATGGTTAGCTCTAGCTTCCAAGCATTAATGAAGCAGGTACATCGTAAGAGCGATGTGCAAAGCAACGATGCACGTCTAATGCTATTTGATATCATACCCGTTAGTGAATTCCAACGTGGCGAGAGTGCAATGGGACAGGGACGTCGTAGTAAATTGCTACGCAGTATGAAGACAGTATTTGATAAGATTGGCAGCATTGATATCATTCCTCAAAAACAAGTTGATCTCGACAGCTATGTGGGTGAATTGGAATTCAAAGAGTATAACAAAGAAGCTATTGAAGCAGGCTTTGAAGGCATCATGATTAAAGATGTTGATGCTACCTACGAATGCAAACGTAGCGCCAGCTGGTTAAAAATGAAACCCTTTATTGAAGTAAGTTTGGAGATCACAAATGTTGAAGAAGGTACTGGTAAAAACGTGGGACGACTTGGAGCTCTTGTTTGCTCCGGCGTCGACGATGGTAGGGATGTACGAGTCAATGTTGGCAGCGGCTTTAGTGACACTGATCGAATTGAGTTTTGGGCTAACCGCGATAATCTTAGTGGCCAAATTGTGGAAGTAAGAGCAGATGCTGTTACACAAAATCAAGATGGCACTTATAGCCTACGTTTTCCGCGTTTCCTCCGTTTCCGTGGCTTTGC
>Ga0136641_1000329_pt1 | contig 20374 bp, 19 predicted proteins | sample EliLak1302023Y_FD_115312 | JGI IMG/M metagenome (GOLD analysis project Ga0136641, IMG submission 115312) | Freshwater microbial communities from Elizabeth Lake, Yosemite National Park, California, USA - 13020-23Y | ecosystem: Environmental > Aquatic > Freshwater > Lake ...
AGGGAAGGAAAACGGTTTTCTGCCCAGCGAGTTTTGTCGTCATCGCCGCAAGATCAGGGTCTACGGCAAAGTGCACAAGTGCGCGTCGACTCAATGACACATTTGCTGGGTCTCGGTCTTGTCGATACTGAGAAATGGCATGCTCGACCGTCTGATTGGTCAAAGGATTCTTTAGTTCAGCCGTTGCGGTGAGGAGCCCATTTACCAATATCGCCAGATCAATGCTGAGCTCCGAATTCGAATCAAACTTGAACTGACGAGTGACGGTCACTCGGTTGGCTTCAAAGAGGCGCTGCCGTTCTGGGGTGAGTGTGTGAGCCGGCTTGAAGAAAGCCATCTCGAAAGCCACACCGAAGTCGGAAACACCATGGCGCAGGACATCCACGGTTCCCCGAACATCGATTTCTCCCGCGAGTCGCTTTGAAAATCCCTTTTTTGCATTCTCGATGGCGCCCCCGTATCCTCGAGCGACAAGTGCTTCCCACTTCTTTGGCTGCGTGGACTCGATAAAGGCGAAGAGTTCGAATACATCAAGCCCGATGATGGCGTCGTAGTTTTCGGACCTTGACTTCAGGTAGCCATTGGCGAGAAGGATGTTCTCGATGGCGTCTTCAAAAGCAAGTTCAGTAGTGGCCATGGCGTTCCTTAGATTTCTAGTTGCCCGGTGACGGCGGACGTGATGAGTGCCTGGCGACGCTCTTGGAGTAGCTGCACCTGACTTTCAAGCTTGCTAATCGCCCCCCTCGTCTTTGACAGCTCCGCTTGGAGAAAATGCACAAGCGAATCTTGCAAGTCAAGACTGGGGACGGGAACACGCTCAGAGAGCAGGCCTCCGGTATCCAGATTTTGGATTCCGGTTGTTTGCTTGATCCAGCGGTAGTTGAGGCCGCAGGCATAGAGCGCTCGCATAAGGAGGAGAACGTAATCGGCTGTAGCTCGATCAGAAATGTTTAGCTTCGCCGCAAAGTTCGTAGGAATTGCCACAGAATCTCCCATCCACTGAACGACTCGCCCAACTGGCGTTTCATCTCCGCCACCTGATTTCTCCAGAAGCAACTCGCCCGGACCAATTGAACGGCTTACCAGATCGCTCGTTCGATAAGACCGTAGAACCGCATTCCTCGCCTGAAGGATCGGAAAGTCAAAATCCGCTGCTCTGACGCAAAGAACATCCTTTCCAAGAGCACCAGCTTCTTCACCCCATGAGCCGTTCACCGCGCCTGTCACAAGGCGGCGTAGAGGAGCAACCTCCCACCCAGCATCGATTGACTTGAGCCACATTCCCTCACCGAGATCAGTACCGGGAACCACTCCTCCGAGAATTTCCTGTACCAGCAAAGTTGTCCATCTCTCGTGTAACAGCTTGATTTGACGTCGCTTACCTTCGACTAACTCGTCAATCCACTTGAGTTCTTTGTCAAGGAAATCCGCGATACGAAGCTGAGCCTCGAGCGGTGGTACGGGGATGGGCATTGGTTCAAAATCTTCACGCTTTACGGCCCGATCAAAGGTGGTGACACCACGGACAAGCAGATTGTATTGATCGATGGCGACAGTGCTCCTTAAAAAGTAGTGGACGAACTTCGGAAACAGCTTGGGTCCGAGTTTGTAAACCCGGTAGGCAGTACTCAATGCGCCACGAATTTCGGATACAGCAACGCCGCCTTCAAGTGCCCACATGGGGTTGAACACTAAGTCGCCAGGATTAGCCACCCAGTACTTGGTGATGGTCTCTTCTGACGGCAGTTGGTTGCCGCCATCAGCAGGACGGCGACGTACTCCCGCATGAGCCGACAAAGCCAGAAGGTCTTCTTTGCTCTCCCAGTTAGTCTCTCGTCGAATCGTGGCGAGCCGGCGGAATTCAATCAATGGCCAACGATCTGACAGACCCGCTTCCAGCGCGAGATACGTCACTCGGCCACCATGTTGAGTAGAGCCTGAATCTCTGCTTCAAGTTGCTTGATTTCTGCATCAATCTCTGCGAGAGGACGAGGCGGCACGTATTTGTAGAAGTGCCGCGTCAGGGGAATTTCGTAGCCAAAATTCGTCTTGTCGTAATCAACCCAGGCATCCGAAACATAAGGCAGGACTTCCGCCTTCACATATTGATCAATGGCGGTTCGGAACTCTTTCTCGTCATTACGTTCGGTCGCATCAATAATCCAATGGAGAGGCTTTGCTGGGAGAGGAACATTCTCATTATCGCGAAGGTCTGTGTCTACAACTGGCGCACCCTTCTTCTTAACCAGGATGCCATGGGGATGGGGCTGCTGAGACGCCTTCAACATTTCGCTAAAGACTTCAAATGGCACGCCACCGCCCATGTTGCCTCCACCAATGGCGGAGCGCATCTCTTCCTCCGTGTCAAACCACTCCCCATAGAAGTCACCCCAGGGCCCTGACTCTCCGTAGATTTCCTCAACTGATGTGGCATGACCAGCTTCGATGTATTTCTTCCACACCTTTGACTTGGCGACTGCAGCCAAGGAGGTTTCGTTGATCACCCACTTCACCTTCAGCGGGCGCTCAACGGTAATGCGCATATACCCAAACGATTCGTTGTTGAAAATCTTGACATTCGAGCTTTCGGTGAAATCTGAATAGAGCTTGGTGATGTCGACTATCTGGTCGTCGGAAATCTGTTTGCGCTTCTCGCCAAGTGCCTTGCGCATCTTCTCGAATTTGTCACGAGCATCAATGAGTTGGACTTTCCCACGACGCTCAGCAGATTTCCGGTTAGTGACAATCCAGAAATATGTCGAAATGCCGGTATTGTAAAAAAGGTTGTCCGGGAGAGCCACGACGGCCTCAAGCCAGTCATTTTCGATAATCCAGCGTCGAATCTCTGATTCGCCTGACCCGGCTGCCCCCGTGAAAAGGGGTGAGCCGTTAAAGACCACTGCGATGCGACTTCCACCTTCCTCGATGGGCTTCATCTTGGAAATCATGTGCTGAAGAAACAGGAACGATCCATCATTGATGCGAGGAAGACCAGCGCCATAGCGACCGCGAAAGCCGAGTTGCTCAGCTTCCTTTTTGATATCGGCCTCGCCCTTCTTCCATTCCACTCCGAAGGGAGGATTCGCCAGGCAGTAGTCAAACTTTTTGCCCGCATGCCCGTCATCAGCCGTGAGGGAGTTGCCAAAGGCGATCTGAGAGGCATCCTGGCCTTTCAGCATCATGTCAGAACGACAGATCGCATACGTTTCGGCGTTCAGTTCCTGGCCGAATACCACCAAGTTGGCCGTGGGATTTAGCTCTCGAATGTAGTCCTCTGCCACTGACAGCATTCCGCCCGTTCCACAGGCCGGGTCGAAGATAGAACGGGTTGCGCTCGGCGTGGTGAGCATGTCGGCATCTTCCGCAAACAAGATGTTCACCATGAGCTTGATGACCTCACGGGGGGTGAAGTGTTCTCCCGCGGTCTCATTAGAGAGTTCTGAAAACTTGCGGATCAGTTCTTCGTAGAGGTAACCCATTTCGAGGTTCGAAACCGTATCGGGATGCAGGTCGACTTCAGCAAACTTACCGATGACCAAATACAGCAGGTTTGCCTGGTCGAGCTTGTTGATCTGCGTATCGAAATCAAACTTCTCGAGGATGTCGCGTGCCTCAGAGGAGAACCCGGCAATGTAGGCACGGAGGTTGGCGGCTAGTTGCGAGGGGTCATCCAAGAGTTTCGCCATGTTGAGCTTGTTGACGTTGTAGAACTCGTGGCCAGACTCTTTCTTAAGGAAAGGGTCCAAGTCAGCGAACTTGTCCTTGATTTCCGCGTGACGCTTCAAGACGGCATCTTTAGTTTCATCCAAAACGCAGTCAAGACGGCGTAGCACGGTGAGTGGCAAAACAACCCGTCCGTACTCAGACTGCTTGTAATCACCACGTAGTAGGTCGGCGACCGACCAGATGAATGCAGCGTGGTTCTTTGTCGTGGTATTTTCCTTCATTATCAAACTCCCAATCCTTTTTGAAAAGACAGACTCACGTAATGAGATCGGTTTCTAGTTCGCATCTTTGTCGCTTCGCTTACGCAGTCTTTTTCTGAAACATGACCAAATTGGGCCAATCACGATCAGATCTGCTGGGTGAGTTCCTTCCAACTTTGCAACCTCAGAATTCAATTGAGCATGAAATGCTGACACTTCATGTACGGCAGCACGCACAACTTCTGGAGTAATGTTCAGCAATTCCTTCGCAAGGTGAGCAGCACCCTGAGGGCGGACCGGAAAGAGGTAGGGCTTTGAAACATCGCCATCAATCAGACCTAACTTACTAGAAATCAAGAGTTGAAGAAATGTAATTTCTCTTGCGTTGACTAATTCAACTAATCCATCAACGTTCGCAACAGGCAATTTTGAAGGCCATTGGCAGCCAACTTGTTCATTAACTCCATTGCTGTCTGATTCTTGGCTCACAAACCCAAATCGAAAAACTTCGTCAATAGCCGTGAGTCCTTGCTTGAGCATTTCGGGCCCTGGGTAGATGCCAAGAGCATCGCATGCTCGTTGGAGAACTGCGCCAAGCGGTTCAAACTCCTGGACCTCCAAGCTCACACTGGGCCTCTCCTTTAGCGGTGTCGACGGAGATACCGAATCCAAGGTATGGACGCTCTGTGCCCAATAGTCGGCCGTCCAAAAAACCGGTGCGGAATAGAGAAAGACGTTAACCCTGTAAGTCTTCGAATTCATTTATTTGCCCCTTGAGTATTGAATAGAAAGGTTAGGACACCTCAGTGACATTTCACCGGAGGTTCTTGAAAGTCCTCTGGCCCCAACGGACGCGAAGCGCTCCGGAAGGGGCCTTGTTTGGTGATCGAAAACTCCCTCGAAATCAAGCTTCCAGAAATTTCTCAAGGAAATTTGTGCGATTTGGGCCAAAAACGATGGCTTAGTTAATAGAGAGCGACCCTCGCTCTCTATTAAGGAGCCACTATGCGCTTGCCCATTGACACCACGACGGTGAAGTTGGCCGCCGCTGGTCCGGCTGAACCTGTTCTCGATTTCGAGACACGTCAGCCCAAGACCGACGAAAACAGTGTTCCGTTGTTCAATGTCCCTGTTTTTGCGGCCGGATCTGGCGTCAAGGACTCCATCACCATCAAAGTGGCTGGTGAGGTCAAGGGACTCAGCGAGTTCACGATTGTCAAGATTACGAACCTGATTGCCTCAACCTGGGAAGTCGGTAGCAACCACGGTGTCAGCTTCCGAGCTGACCGCATCGAAATCATGAAGGCCCAGGCCTAATGAAGAAGCTCCTGATCCTCGGCATCGCCGCAACAGTGCTCAACGCCCTTGTTGTCTGGGTCCTAACCCACTTCCTCATTCCGGATCGACTCAAGATCATGGTGGACATGGCGGTCTGGTGCCAAATGCGACGAGGAGAGATCTTCGGACTCCAGCGCAGCGATATTGACCTCGAGAACCGAACCGTCAATATCGAACGGAGCCGAACCTACCTAACCACTGGTGAATCACTAACTAAGAGCCCAAAGACCACCGCCGGCCGACGAAAACTCATCATTCCGCAACGAGTCATCCCGAACCTGGCGTGGCACCTCAATGAGTTCACACAAAACCATCAAGAGGCCCTGCTCGTTACCGGATTGAAAGGAGAGGCAATCACGGCGATGTCTTTCCAGCGGGCATGGAACAAAGCACGGGCCACAATCAACAGAGAGGACCTGCACTTCCATGACCTACGGCACACGGGTCTAACACTCGCCGCCGCTACGGGCGCCACCACTGCCGAACTCATGCGCAGAGCCGGTCACACCTCACCCGATGCCGCTCTGCGTTACCAACACGCAACGCTCGAGCGAGACAACCTGTTGGCCTCCAAGTTGGATGCGATTTAGGCATTTCGTGAAAGAGAGAAGCGCTGGACGCTTAGGAAATGATTTATTCTCCGGCAAACCCGTCGCGAATCAAGGGGAATTCACGAAAAGATTCGGGATTGGGTTTACTTGTTGGAAGTTCTCAGCATTAAGTGTGGATAAATGCCCACATACATTACATCCACCATGTCATTCATCTCTTGATTTATAAATTCGATGAGCGAGCTGAACTCCCAGTATTTCTTGCCGAGAGAATTCCGAGTCTTGAGCGACTTTAAAATTTGTCCAGTGCTACTTGTTGGGTTTTCGATTACGGCTACCGTGACTGACCTTGAAAGTTGTTTAAGCAACTGTTCAATAGATCTCTTGAACTGCTCTTTTTGAACTTTCGCACGAGCTTGAGCATCGGTTTGATTAAGGATATTTTCTAAAAATCTCGATGCAGTCTCGTTGCTGCTATTTGAGGGCGGTTTTTCAACAATTTTGCGCAACGGAGCCGGATCGCGAGTTCGCGGGTTAGAAAGTGCGGCGATTGCTTGTGCCACTTTTTCTACGTCAGTTTCCTCAGGCCTTCCCAGCACTTCAATTACCTCGAGAAATGAGGGCCTCTTGACGGGTACGTTGTTGCACATTTCCCACACAACTGAGACATCTTCATCTCTAGTTAGATGACGATAGAGGTTCGTTTTCGAATTCTTATGAATCACCGTAGTGGCATTGAATGATTGTGCAGCTAGGCGTCTTGCGAGTAATCCAATTTTCCAAACATCATCCACGGCCGAATATGAATCTATTGGGCGCTGTGTATTTTGCCAGTGGTCCGTCTCCGCAATTTGGGTGGGGTCATGTAGCCCCGGGGAGAAGTAAGAATCAATATCGACGAGGAAACATATATAAGCATGATCCACTCCAAGAATAAATGCATTTTGACCACTGATGTCCGGCAAGTAGACATCGATGGCATTCAAGATTGCGACTGTGACGCATGATGTGATCAAAATGGTTCGCAGACTACCGGGTTGCATCACTGGGATTTTTCTGAGACGCAGCTGTTCCGGAGTATCCATTAACTCCTTGGCAAGATAAGGTCCGTATTTACATTTCCTAGCGAAGACGTCTGCCATTGCAAATCCGATGGGATTACCCTTTGGGAATTCAACAAGCGCTAGTGGAATCGCGGAGTAAGCACGTAAATAGTTCTGCAGTAGCGGTGGGAGAGTGGAGATTTTTTTATCAAGCTCTAAAATGGAAGAGATACGTCGATGTCGAAGTTCTTTATCGTTGGCTGTCTCCGCGTGATAAATCTTAAATGCATACGCCCCCGCCAGACCTTGCGGCTCCATCCGCACAACCGTTCCCTCACCTCCATCAAAGATGCTGTTGGTGGTATGCAGCGGCTTAAATGCATCCATCTGAAGGCGTTCCATGGATGCAAGCTATCTGTGACCGATAATGACAAAGGAAACATCATCCCTGGCCAGCTCTCGTAACCGCGCGAGGTAGTTAGGTTGGTACCGAATAGCGCCACCCGTGAGTTTCAACAGTGAACGGAGTATCTTGGTGCGTCGTTTATCCGCCAGTTCGAGTAGGCCATCGGTACAAATGATGAATAAATCGTGCCTACCCATCTCAAATTCGGAGCACAATACTTTTGCTTTGTCATTGGGTAGAAACACAGGCTCAAAATCGGAACTCACCAAATCACTGCTTCTCTTTCCAGAGAATCTCAATAACCCCCCATCGCCGGCAAGACGGACGTAGACGGCCCGCCTAGGCGAAGTTGAGTTGTGCAGACCAATAAGTAAAAATTCTAAGGTAGATGCCGCGATAGATGCACCAACGTCACTCGGATTCAATCTTCCGTCGGGATCTACTTTCCTAATAATTTCAGCCGATAAATAATCGCGTAGGTGGTCCCAGGACTCACCCATGGGATCAACACCGCTGGGCAACCCTACAAGTAACTCCAAGGAAGCTTCGCCGGCCGTCCTCGATGCAAGCTCGCTGTTGAGTGTAGAACCCACGCCGTCGGCTACTACGCAAATTAGCCACTCACCACTTTGGGAAACTTTCGCAGCTACAAAATCTTGATTGGGTTCACCAAATTTTCGATGGTCTCGCCCACGAATGGTGCAAGCGACAGCTCGGAGGTCTCGTGTGTCAACTTCGGAGAATGCGAAATCACTGGAGGGCAGGCCGGAGCGATACTGAGAATCATCCGTGACACATTTTTCGCCCGTCTTACCGACCCTATTGAAGTAATTTATGAATGGCATGTTCGCCTTCGATTCCCGATTTATGAGGTGATTATACTACCTAACTATGGAGAATAATAAACGCGGTAAACTCGCTATGCGGCCTGTTTACCTACTTCTAGATACATCTAGATCAATGTCCCAAGTGGATAACAACAGTGGAAAGGCACTGGTCGAAGTCCTCCGATCATTCGTCGATGAACTTTTTAGTAAGATCAATGCGGATCCTGAAGTTCGCAATTTAAATCGTTTCACAGTTATTAGTTTCAATACATCTGCATCATTAGTGATGGATTCCATCACGATCAACCACCGAACCGTACTTCCTTCACTGGTCCCTGAAGGCAAAACTCGCTTTTCAAACGCATTGAACATGCTTAAGGTTGCCATCGATCATGATTTTACGAAGGCGGAATTGAATGGTTGGCGTTTGAGGCAGCCAGTTGCTTTTCTGATAACCGATGGAAGGCCAGATGGTGAAATCGACAGCGAGCGGTCTCGTGCATGGGAAGAGCTCATCAGTATGGATGATGGAAAGCGTCCTGCATTCTTTACATTTCCTATCCCCCCTTTCAATGGTGAAGCTATTAACGAAATGTCAATTCTCCCGGGAGTCTTCTTCGACAATCTTTCAAACCTGCAACAGACAAACGCCATGGGTATTGCACTGAAGGTAATCAGAAAGGTAACCACCCAATCCACGGGTCGCGATATTCCAACTCAGACTAATGATCAATGGCTATTAGAGCACATGGCGTCGACCATGGAAAGGTACAAAGACATCATGAAGTCAGCTCAGAGCACTACTGATGAAGCAGCCGTGGATACTGTCGAAGAGAAGGACCAAGCAATGAGTTCGGTGTTGGAGCGATGTGAAAACTGTCAGGCTGAGAGCGACTGGAACAGTTACATCACTGGAATCTCTAAAGGCTTCAAATACAAAGTGGATGAACTGGGACCTCTAGAGGCTGCCCGCCACTTCATGTCTGTTGAGATGAGAAGCGGGATAAAGGGTGTGGCTTGGCAGCAGACTCTTGAAGCGAACGTTCTCGAATATAGATATCGTTGCCTATGGACAAGTTCGGACAGGCGCACCGCACGTTCAAGGCTTCTTTCCATCGGCGTTTCGCAAGAACTACTCGACGCATTCGAGGCAGATCACTCTCGCCCTCTTAGCCGAGATTGCGACTGTGAATTTTGCCCCATGGCAAACGCCGAAAGTATGGACACCGACTGAGTTATAGATTCATTCACTCCAGACTCTCGCTACCACTTGCTGTATCTGCCAATTCGGCACAGTTCGACAATCTTGACTTCGAATGGATAATTATCGGCGACGTCAAATCGAGAGTACCGAGCAATTTCTCCGCTTAGGCGTTGGATTAACTCGTGACGTGTCGCCATAGGTATGGCCACCCACTCACGCTGAACTTGCTTCCAATAGGTCTCGTACGGATCGGATATTCCAAGGACTTCCTGATCTGCAACCGGGAAGAGCCGAGGAGCGATCCAGTGGCACACTTTGCTTCGAAAAACCGGTGAAACCTGCACGCCACCGAACGTGTTTCGCTTTGCACGAGCCACAACCTCAGTGAACATCTTCAAGTCATCCCAATTGAGTTCTTCGAAGGGGGTCTCCAGGTATGGAACAACGCAATGTTCATAGGCGTACGCCATCTCCCCGAGCTCAGTAAAGGCCCAGCGCTCAATATCAGCTTTGGTTGCAGGGCGATACGCACGCCAAGTGCCGACTCGCGGCATGATGAACTTTGACCACCACGACCTCGTAAATGGTTGCGTTGAGTGGCGCATATCTTCCGTGACATACATTTCATTATGAAAGTCACGCGGCCATTCGGAAGAAATCGCCTTCCTTCCCCATACGGAGATCCCGGCTTCTAGATCGTTTAGACCATAGCTATCCGTGGTCGCGAAAGACGTACGCGAGTGCATGGAAGGGCGACTAGGCCGTGGTGAAGGCGAATGTGTTGTTGGAGGGAGCATCGACATCATGATGCCGTCGTCTTCGTCATAAGCCTGCTCGCCGGGAATTGTCGTGATCCGCTGACCCCCCACTGCGTCGGTTAGTCGCAGATAGCTCTCAACGAAAGTTGTAATCACGAATTCCTTAAATTCGGTCGCGCTCATCAGGAGCCCGTCACGGCGAACCGGAAGCTCTCGGTGTGTACTCCACCACATGTGAGGTTCCAGCCATTCGGGACTATCAAAGATTCGCTTGAGTTCATGGTGAGCTCGACGACCTTCTGGGCCCGAACCCTTGGCGGTACTTCCTCCGCGCCAGCCGATATACGGCAGCTTGAAAGGTTCCTCACCAAAAGCGAAATCAGCATTACGGTCAAGACCCAGCGCCCACGTCTCGCCGGTTCTTCGTAATACGACTCCTATGGCGGGATACCGACCTGGTCGAAATGCAGAGCCAGAAACAATGGTCAGGCGGGAGCCGCGAGGCAAACGATTGCCTATTTCGATCAAGGCCTCACTCAGGAGCCATTCAGAGAACATAACTCGCTCACCTGAACTCCAGGGTTCACGTATTTCAATGAGTGGTCGAATAGGTAGCGGGTCGTTCTCAAGCGAAGAGGTTTCACGATCTCTCACCCGGTACTTGCCACGGTCCTCACGGTCAAACAGTCTGTCCGGTGTACCGGCGCAGTTACAGGACGACTGATTGCCTTTGCCGTGATCATTGGGAAGGCATGACGTGAGATTGAAGTTGGGAAACATCGATGCCGTGAGCGTGCCGATTTCGCTCGCGCCGAGAACTTGTCCCGTGAATGGCTGGGTCGCCAGTGCCATCATGCGGTGGTTGTTGCCATAGTCGAGGATGTTCCGAACAGGTTCGTCGCCCCTTGCTACCGAATACTCCGTGATTACCGAAGCCGAAGAACTGGAGTCAAAGTAAATTCCATTTCCAGAGACGCCCGCGGCTATCACCACGCCGCACGTATCGCAGAACTTCGCCTCGCTGCGATTGAGATGCCCTCTCGCGCAAGTCTTCCGATCCATTGGTTTTTCCTCACTTCGAGTCGAGATTCAGCTCCTGCCGAGATCTACTAAGGATACTAACACAGGCGACAAGAACTTCTGCTCTTCCGCCATACACATCGTTGTGTAATCTCCGTCGTGGCGAGTAAGTGCCGATTCCCCAAGTATTTACGTGCTTAGACAAATTCTCAAAAGTTTTACTTGACAACCTTAAGACTTCTGAAGTACGGTTTCACCTCCCGACAGGGAGTCGATTGGATTGAAGGAGAAGTAGTTATGGCAGTGATTGGTTCAGTCATCATCGGGTCGATGAATGACTCGGTGATTGTATGGGCGGGGGTATTGACATTCCTTGTTGGAACGCTCACTCTCGTTACGGCGGTCGCGACTTGGGTGGTGAACGTTAAGGCAGCTGAAATGACCGCCGAGTCGATCGCCGATTTCAAGGCGGTGATCGATGGCGCCAAGGTGTTCATCACGTGTGAGAACGTGGCAGCAATGCTTCACCACGCGAGCATCCTTGAAGAAGGTTCAACAATGGTGTCGCGCGAAGAGTCAATCGCGAGTCCCAAGCTCGCGGGGAGCTTTCCGCTCCGGCTCGAAGCTGGGGACATGGTTGAGTTGTCGATCCCCCAGCGCTGGCAGGAGAATTTCTCGTGTGCCACACCACCCCCAATTGGATTGATGGTGTCCCACTCTCGCCGTCAGAAAAAGAAGCCCTTGTGCCGCGTAGTCGTCCCCGCCAGCAAGGGAGGTGCGGCATGACGACGAACGCAACCGCAGCTAACGCCAACGGCGTCGCAATGTCATCTGAAACCGCACGGAGCCTCAGTAACCCTGATGGAACGGAGACCGTTGTTTACGGAACAAAGTTCACCCAGGTTGGTCAGCGCACCATGTCAGTCGTGTCGGGCAAGGGGGGAACTCAAGGGCGTCCAATCGCACTGCTTCTCGGGGTGGCATTTGATCCAGGAGTAGACATTGCTCCCATCGATGCTGCGCAGAAGTTTGCCAGTGAGTACATCGACGTTCTGCACAAGGTCGGTGTCACCAGTGACGAACTCACACAGGAGTTGATCTGTGGCCTTCTGGTAACGATTGACAAGTCGACAGATGCCAAGATCCTCGAACCATTTGTCAAGATTTCAGAAACGGCCAGCGGTGCAGAGATTTCAGACGCCTTGGACGAGGTCATTAAACGGGGTCATGCGGCACTGGCAGATCTTGAAGACGATGCGTCGCTCGCCTCGCTCGACAAGAAGCAAATGGTGGAGGACTTGAAGCAACTTTCAAGTCCGAACATTGGTGAGCACCTCATGAATGACGTGGGGCTTACGTACATGCCAAGTGAGAAGCAAGTGAAGAATCTTGCCTCGCTGTATGCCGACGCTCTCAGTAAGGCGTTCTACATGCGCGACGACTGTTGCCTGCTGTTTGCTGGCTACGGACCGGACGAACACATGCCCTCGATCGCGAGCCTCAAGGTTGTTGGGGTGGTTGGGACCCAGGTCATTCACTCGATTGTCGAAGACGATCCATTGAAGACTGGCCGTCTCACCCGTATCACCACGACCGCTCAAGATTCGGCCGAGGACGAATTGCTCCATGGAATCAGCGGTGACGACTATTCATCAGCCATTGAGCTGGCCGTCACTGGAGTGAAGGCCATGTTCGGGGCCTCGAAGGCAAAGGCGGATGAATTTGGCGAAAAGTTCAGCAAAAGCCTCGGAAGCTATTTCAACGACAACTACACCCGACCATTTCTCCGGGCAGTTGGCTGCATGGATGCGCCCGGCTTGGCGCGTGTAGTCGATCTCCTCAGTCGGGCTCAGGAACTGCGAAGCGCTTGCAGTAATACGCAGTCCACCGTCGGCGGTGTGATTGAAGTTCTCACCATTACCAAGGCGGAGGGAATCCGCTGGCACCGCACGCTTGAACCCTCACTCGATGGTGGTGGCTCGTCTGTACTGGGCTAGGGATGACAACCCCATGTCGCTAATGCCGAAACCGCGGCGACATGGGGTCGAATTCCCCCACCCGGCCGCTGACGCTGACGCTGCCAGCGTTACAACATTGGCCACAGACGCCAGTCTCACAAACAACTACTTGATCCTCTAGAAGAAACTTGGTGCAACAAATCCATGGACAACCTCCGCCCGTACAACCCCAATTTTGGGACCCAACAGCCCTGGTACTACCAGCCGCCTTATTACACACCATTTCCCCAGCAGACCTTCACCCCTCAGCCCACGCAGCATCACGGCGACGGGTTGCTGACGTTCTTAGTTGCCATCGGGTTTTTCTTCACCTGGATTGACTCTCGACGCCAAAAAGCTGAAATTCGACAACTTCAGCAGCATGTTGCATCTCTACAAAATCAGACCTACACCCGAGGAATCACTATGAACCAACCCCAGCCAATATCCAGCGGTTCCAACACGGAATCGACAAACGGCGCACCCACGGCCACGTCGTTTAGTGACGGTACGCACTTTGTTGGAATCGATGGCGTGCAACCCGGTATTTATCGAGTTACAGCACCCGGCCTGAATTACTACGTTGCCCGACTACGTACTTTCACGGGACAGAACTCAATTCTTGCCAACTGGAGCGGAGTAACGCCCGGAATCATCGAGATTCTCGCCAGCGACGCTGGAGTCGAGGCCCGTGGTGGCGTCACATGGCAGCTGATTCTCAAAGCAACGGCTGACGCTTGAATCTGCGAGACACGATTCGCGCACTCATCCAAACGGCAGCAGTGAGTATCAAAGCTGTCAGCGAAGTCTGCGACTGACCTAATGATCCCCCGTGAACAATTGCCTCCTGTATCCGATGCAAACCGTATCGCTCTACATATCAATTGGTTTCCGGAAAACGCGCCACGATAAGCCATTGAACTAAATCTCATTTGATGGGGAACTTCACGAGCTAATGTTCTGGGCATCAACTGACAAGCAAACAGGAATGAGTCACGCAAGGTCTTTTGAATATAACGAAAAAGATTTTGTAGTTGCTTTGCGTTACGATTAGGTGATGGGAAAAAAACTCTACATTTTACCATTAAATTGACAAGCTCAACGTCATCTGGAGCGCATTCTCTGGCAGCGACCAGGAGAACGATAGAAAGATCAACAAGTTATCAAATGCTATTGATACCGTACGTATTCTCGCTGAGAAAAACTTTAGTGAAGAGAAATTCGATGAGGCACTATTGGGTTTTCTAGCCATTTATGACCCCCTAATGGCTCTTGAAGACGTATTTGATTTGGTATTTGCAAATTTCCGAATTCTCCGGTGCGCTCTTCAAGTCGGTCACGGTGACGCGAAATGGATGGAAAATGTTTGGCGTGAAGCTGACGACGCCATCAGGCTGGCCCAACAAGACGGCTTTCAATTTGTTGAGGCATATGCATTACTAGAGGCTGCTCGACTTCGCTACTCCGACGGGCAGCTACTAACTGCAAGGAAGTATGCGCTCGCACTCCAAGGGCTACTCTCCAGCGATCCATTGCCGTCTCGCAGCGGAGGCTTAATTCCCCTGGAAGACGATGAAAGACGCAACTTTGAGACCGAGGCGCTACGAATGATCGCCGCAATCAACACGGAAATTCAGACAGAGCTTTCTGACGGTCCCGATGATTTGGATTTACTAATGCATCAACTCCGGTACAGCCATCGTTTGCTTTACCAGGGCAACTTCATCGACCTTGACGCTAACTTCAGTACCTTCGGACCAGGAGGGTCGAAGAATGCTGACGAACTGAGAGCCTTTCTCCAACAGGTTGTTCAACAAGATGGTTGGATAGATTCGGCACCAGCAATTCGACATGGTAATTACTACGACTCCGAAAGGAGCGATGCACTACGTTTGGTATTGGGAGCCCTTACGATTGACGTGGGTCTCAATGGGACTCAAGACGGCGAACTTTTATTACGTTTTGATTCATGCATTTCGATAGACGCACCCGATTTCGAAAAAGCTTGGGAGTGGTGCCGTGAATTTAATCAACGAGAAGTGATGGTTTTTGGAAGCGTTGGCGTTTCAAAGCTTGATAAGCAGGTTCACATCACACACACCCAGGTGACGGTTCTCCCGCAAGGTTTGCAGATCTTGACCACACTTCAAAACTTCTATGCTGCGGCGTGTTACGCAGCGACCATGTATAGCGAATCTGGGTTAAGTGCCTGCATTGATACGTCAGATTTACCAAGCCCATTTCACCTGGACTATCTCTCGCAATAGTCATCGGTTTAGGCGTTCACAAAACTGGCGAACTGAGCGGGGCCCGAAATCTCGCGTCGCCCCACATATCTAGGTCTCCCCCAATGCGTGGTGGGCGAATAGATGGTGACTGGAAAGGGCGTTGAACTTTTCTGTCTCAGGGGATACCCAGAATGTGGCGAAGTATCGGGTAGCCATCTGGCAGGTTCATGCCATTTCGCAAAGGCGACATTATCGACTCGCCCAACTTCTGATGCAAAATTAGAAGAGTGCCCGCAGGGTCACTAAATCATTATGGATTTGCGCTTGGCATTTGCTATCAAGGCCGGGGCGACTAGTTAGGAAGCGTTCAAAACTATCAAGGCTTACTGTGTGCCACCGTTGAGAATCAACTGACAAGCTGCCGGTATCCGTGCGCTGTGGCGAGGATGGATCTTGGTGCCACCCAAAAGCCTTTCGAATCCCATCAGGCTCATACCGAACGACAATCGCGTCATAGTTCATATTGGTGGCGTCCACCTGATGACCTTTGGGACATACCCCCGTATACCCAAGGAATCGACAATCCAGAAAAAATCCAAACATACCGGAGGTGAGATCGACCACGTCAGTTAGCCGCACGGGTGCATCAGTGTTGTACCGTGCTTCTAAGTCAAGCCGCACCATGGAGGGTTCCCGATAGTTGTAGCCGGAGTTAAGGGCGTTGAGGATCGCGTCTCGACTTAGATGGCTCTTCCCACAGCACGACATAGGTACTCCTTTCATAGGGTTTTTGACGGATTTAAAATAGGTCAACTTGACCGAACAGCCCTGGGATTAGACCAAGTCTAGGAAATGTCCCTGAGTCTTTTTGCAAGTTCCGCCGCGTTTTCGTGAGAGACATACTGATCAACTATCCAGACTCCTACAGATCCATGATTTCCACCCGGGAATTTAGAGCGCGCCGTAGCAAGGACCTTTTTGCCGTTCGAATAACTGTGCGCCCTAACGTTGTCCGCAGCGAAATCTAAAAAATGGGCCGGGTTGGCTCTCCAACCGAAATAGATCTTGGTCAAACGCTTCTCGATGATGTAGCCGGCGGCCACGCAGAGCTTTCTGTCCGAAGTTGTTGGCTCTATATATAGAACTCGCTCCCTGGTGTGCGTTTTCAAACCACGCACAGCCTCGAATGTCTTGATTCCAAGCTTCTCGAGCTCAGACTTAACATCACCCAAAAACTGCTCACGAGGATCAATATTGGTTCTCACAAATACATCTTATGAACTAGCTGCAAGGACTTAGATTCAGCCCAATTTCTCATTTCTTCGAAGCCTTCCATCCTTCACGAATCCCCAAAACTAGGTACAATCGCCAGAGTCGAGATAAATATAAAGCGACATAGCGTGATTATTTCGCTTCGTCAATGTCATGGAGGGTAGATGTGAAGAAGTCAAAATTGGCACGTAGGTACCAAAAAGCAATTAAGAATCAACTTGGTTTTGACGCTGACATTGATGCTTACGGTGATATTGAATTTCAATCACCAAAAGGCGTCACCTTCTACGTTGTTCTGTACGAGAACGAATGGGAATACTTCCATCTTCTTGCCGAAGAGATTGGTGGGTCGAGGGTTTATGGCGAAGATATCGAGGTTTTGTTCAACTACATGAATGAGGTCAACGCCGGCATCAAGGCTGCGAAGATATATGCGGAAGATTGCCCAGAAGCCGATGGCTGTGGATTTGGGAAGCTCCACGTCCGGGCCTCGATTTCGGGGTTCGTTGCGAGTAATGGCGAGGCTCCGTCGATTGAATTGATTGAATCAACGATCGCCAGACAGTACGAAACCTTAGAAGCGGCAGTTCAAAGGTATGTGGGGCTGGAACACCGTTACCACGATGAAGAGGAAGAAGGCGATGACGACTGAAGATGACTTTGAGACCGCTTGCCTTGAGGCGATAGAAGAGTGTCGTCATCTGAATCCTCGATACGTTCCGACAGCGTGGATTCAGATGATTGAACGTCACGGAGCGGTAGAGGCTGCGCTGCGACTCGTGGTTAGTAGCGAAATTCAGTCGGGCTTTACAGAATTGGTTAAGCGCAGCAGGAGTGACCTCACGATTGAGTATGCCGTCTTAAACCCGCGCTGGACCAAGCTCTTTAGTGACGACTTGCGCGACGCTGCTCGTTGGCGCCTCAGGCAAGCAGGGGTCACGGACCTTCCCGAGTGAGCTGCCCTTTAGAGTTCATCTGACTTAGAGGACCTGCCCACGCACCGTTCAAATATTCAGCATTAGCGGTAGATTTTTCGCCATACGTCTCCGAGTGGTGGCAACTGTGTCCGGACCCCATTCATTGGTCCACTTGTTGTGGCTAGAGAGCCCCAGATCAAGCTCAGCATTAGTAGCGCCCGAGTGGCGCCCACGGAAGTTAACAATTCGACTCAACCGGGTAATCAGCGATCGTTGAGGCGGATAGACGCGGGAGTCATTTGATTAGGCCCCCTTCCCAAGTTGAGATTCCGGAGCAAGTACAAATTTGATGTTGATTGATTACGGCAATCACCGTCGACCTAAAGGATTAGCCGGTATAGCCATTGATTCCGAAGGATTTTCGAATCGGATCAGGCACACCCTGCCATTGACCAGCTGTCCCGTAGTTGGTTATCCATTTCCCATTGAAGTAGTGAGCAGCTCCCGTAGCACCTTGAAACCCGAGATTCGTATCGTTGGGGTTTTGCCAGTCTGCTACATAAGCCCAATTCGAATCACAGGGACTTACAACAGCTAGGTGCAATATATGCATGTCGCTCGGGAATCCATACTTCTCTTGGGTGAGTTGTGTCCATAGTGACACTGGTCCACCGGGTACGGATTTAGTACCTCTGTCAGGAATGGCAGCCTGCTTCGTTGAGATGCACTGAAGTCCAATCTGAATGGTTTTCGAAGACCCAGCGAAGAAGCGGTCATCTACCGGGTACACACCCCACTGACCTGGAGCACCATTCTCTCCGTCTGCTTGATGGTCGGGCTTGGTAGTAGTGGTCGTCGATGGGCCTTGGACTGACCGACCAAGCACAAAGCCGCCACCGCCTAGAACGGCTACAAGTAGTAGTCCTGTGGCAATAATCTTCAGATTTTTCATGTATGTACTCCTGGGTTCTTTCGATGTGGTGATTTCTACGCAACCGCGATGACCGCGGCTGCGGGTGCTCCAACACCCAGTCGCGTTACCGCTCTGACCGTCACCGTGTAACGGGTTGCATTGGAAAGTCCTGCAACACTCAAGTTCAGCTTCGTGGTGCTCGCGATCACCGTCTTCTTACCCGGTGAAGCAATGGTGACCTGGTAACTAAGAACGGGTACGCCACCGGAGAAACTCGGTGCCGCCCACGTCAGTGAGGCTGAGCCCCGAGCGGGCGTCGTTCCATGCAGGTTTCGAACGGGTTGAGCCGCAGTTCCGGCAATAAAGAAAGACACTGCACCCGGGATGAGCACACCAGGTGTCCAGAACTTGATCTGCCCCGTTTGAGTCGAGCAAATCTTGAAGGCCGCTTGACCCCGTGCGTTCGTTACCGCAGTCACAATTTGACCGGCGCACGCTCGATAGCCAGCAGGCAGGACGGCGGTGACTCGACGATTGGCCAAGTAACCAGCAACATGGGAGTGAATACCCACGAAAGACGGAGCTGCTCCAGCATTCAGGGTGATTGTGACGCCAGTCAGCACGTTGGCAGCAGGGGCCACGACGGTAGTTGAAATCGAGGCCACGTAGGGTTCGTACTCCAACGTCACCACCGTGTTCGACGATGTGGGTACAACTGACGGGGGCGTCTGCGTCACAACCCCGTCGTCGTAGACGACCGAGATCTCCGTCTCACCATCGTTCCAGTTGTCGGATGAACCTCCGTAGTAACCCCAGAAGGTGACGGTGCCGTTGATATCGGGTTGCAGATTCGTTAGCGAGCAGCCGTATGTGTAGTAACTACTGGTACAAGGGCTGTATTGACTGGGGATTGCAAAGGTGGCATCCCCCACTGTGACGCTCGATGACAGATTGGAGATCGACACATTCGCGCCCCATACGGGAACGCCACTGGGCGTCACTACCTGAACACCATTGATTGCGCTACTGGGCGCCGCGGGAAGCCTGATAACCAGCACAGTTCCCGAACTCAATACGCCATGGAATGTTCCGGAAACAAACGCGCCGTCGGGCATCACGGCATTTGTAAGCGTCAAGTTAACGATTCCACCGGGTGCTGCCGGAAACGTGTAGGTGCCATTGCTTAAGAGTCCATAGATGATGGAGCTACGTGAGCCACCATTCGCCATCGCCCAAGAGACCGATCCACCACTCACAGGCTGTCCGTTGCTGGTTACGAATTGGACTGACTGTTCGGCCAGTCCGAGGGTTGTAACGCCAACGACATTGGACGCAACGCCCGTGCTAGAGAGCACTTGGAAGTAGTAGCTGACTGCGGGCTGAGTCACCGTGAAGGTCCGGGTACTGGTTGTACTTACGGTTGTCCAAGTAACACCGTCGTACGACTTTTGAACGACACTTTGGTCATCAGTTGGCGTTGACTGCCAGGTGAGGACAACAGTTGCGCCGCGCACTACCGACTGCAGATTCATTGCGAACCTGTCCGGGACGACTGAAATTGACTCGGTGGGTGAAGATGTGCCGGCACTGTTGATGGCCACAACTGAAACTGAATAAGTGACACCGTCGGTCAGTCCGGTAATCGCACACGAACTCGCTGATCCTGCCGCTGTACATGAAAATGACTGACCCGTTCCGTTGCTCGCCGTGGCACGATAACTGAGGATGGGAAATCCTGACTCACCCGTCGGAGGAGACCATCCAATTAGTAACTGCGCATGGCTTGCCGTCGCCGTCGGACTTGTAGGACTAGGCGGCATGTTGCCAACAACGACTGTCAGCGCCGAACCTGTGACCGATCTTCCGCTGGAATCGGTCACGGTCACCTGGAATATGTATGAAGCGTTAGACCACTTGGTCGTATCGAACGAGAAGGTTGCGCCGGTCAGCGATTCCGAGTTGTAGTAGCGAGTC
>Ga0136641_1000331_pt1 | contig 20369 bp, 23 predicted proteins | sample EliLak1302023Y_FD_115312 | JGI IMG/M metagenome (GOLD analysis project Ga0136641, IMG submission 115312) | Freshwater microbial communities from Elizabeth Lake, Yosemite National Park, California, USA - 13020-23Y | ecosystem: Environmental > Aquatic > Freshwater > Lake ...
GAGTGGCCTTGGACGGCGAAGCGGATCCGAGCTCTGCGAGGAGCGCTGAGCCGCGGCTCCAAGGCCACTTGAGTGGCCTTGGACGGCGAAGCGGATCCGAGCTCTGCGAGGAGCGCTGAGCCGCGGCTCCAAGGCCACTTGAGTGGCCTTGGACGGCGAAGCGGATCCGAGCTCTGCGAGGAGCGTTGAGCCGCGCAGTTCGTTCTCGAAACTGACCGCAGACTGCAAGGGGGCCCACTGGCAACGGTGGGCCCCCTTTCGTTTCCGACCCGATTTTGGGGGGCAAACGGGGGCCTATTCCGGCGTCTGACCCAGGCCTGGCGGCCGTAATCTTCAACCATCGATTCAGAACCCCGCAGTGGCTGCGTTCAGCCACCAGACGCCCGACCCGCCAGGAGCCCACGCCGTGACCCAGACGATCAACACCAACCTCGCTTCACTCAACGCGCAGCGCAACCTGAGCGCCAGCCAGGCGCAACTCGGGACCGCGATGCAGCGCCTGTCCTCGGGGATGCGGGTCAACAGCGCCAAGGACGACGCTGCCGGCCTGTCCATCGCCGAGCGCATGAGCACCCAGGTGCGGGGCATGACGGTGGCGATGCGCAACGCCAACGACGGCATCTCGATGGCGCAGGTGGGTGAAGGCGCGCTGGGCTCGGTGAGCGGCCTGTTCCAGCGCATGCGGGAACTGGCCGTGCAGTCGGCCAACGCGACGAACTCGCCGACCGACCGCGCCAGCCTGAACCAGGAATTCAACCAGCTGGCCCAGGAAGCGACGCGCACCCTGGGCGGCACCCAGTTCAACGCCAAGCCCATCCTGTCATCGACCATCGACTCGGTGTTCCAGATCGGCGCCAACAGCAGCACCGACGTCGACCAGCTCACGATGCCGGCCTTCAGCTGGGCGGCCAACACCGACCTCGGCGCGGTGCTGGGAACGGCGGTCATCACCGGCACCAGCCTGCCGGTGGCGCAGATCGCCGGTACCGATGGCACCCTGGCCCAGAGCGCGATCCAGTTGCTCGACAACGCCATCCAGGCGGTCAACACCCAGCGCGCCAACTTCGGCGCGGTGCAAAACCGCTTCGAGAACATCGTGTCCAACATGCAGGTGGCGTCGGAAAACCAGTCGGCTGCGCGCAGCCGGATCATGGACGCCGACTACGCAGCAGAAACCTCGGCCCTGTCGCGCGCCAACATCCTGCAGCAAGCCGGCAACGCGATGGTGGCCCAGGCCAACCAGTTGCCGCAGCAGGTGCTGTCGCTGCTGAAGGGCTGACGCGGCTGAGCAGGCCGGCGGCTGAAACAGCTGCAAACAATTGGGCCTCAAGCCCGCGCCAGAGCGGCCGATACAGGGTTCCAAGGGGCCGGCTCCGTGCCGCCCCTGGGGCCCTTGGTGCATGGAGGGGCCACTGACCTTTCCTCTCGAAGGAGCACACCATGGCCACATTCACTTCACTGGGCGTCGGCAGCGGGCTGGACCTGAACACCATCGTCACCAAACTGGTGGCGCTGGAGCGTCAGCCGCTGGGCTCGATGCAGTCCAAAGCCAACCAGCTGCAGACGCAGGTTTCGTCCTTCGGGCAGATCAGCAGCCTGATGAGCGGCATGCAGACGGCCGCCAACGCGCTGACCAACCCGCTGCTGTGGTCGGGCTCCACGGCAGCGTCCAGCGACGCCAGCACCGTTGCGGTGTCGGCCAGCAACAACGTCGCACCGGGCAACTACGCCGTGGCCGTGCAGTCACTGGCCAACAGCCAGACGCTGGCCTCGGCCACCACCTTTCCCGACAGCAGCGCGCTGCTGGGCAGCGGCACGCTGACGCTGCAACTCGGGACCTGGGACACGGGCCAGGCCAACTTCAGCCCGAAGAGCGGCAGCAGCGCGGTCGACATCCAGATCGCGGCCACCGACACGCTGGCCGACGTGGCCAGCAAGGTCAACGCTGCCGGGGCCGGCGTCACGGCGTCGCTGATCACCGACTCGTCGGGCGTTCGGCTGTCACTGCGCTCCACCGCCACCGGCGCCAGTAACGGCTTTCGCCTGACCGCGGCCGACAGTGGGGGCCACAACACCGACGGCCTGGGCCTGTCGGTGATGGCCTTCGACCCGCCCAATGGCGCCACCGCCATGCAGTTGATGCAGGGCTCGACCGACGCCAAAGCCACGGTCAACGGCATCGCGGTGACATCGGCGTCGAACGCGATGACAGGCGTGATCGACGGCCTGACGTTGAATCTGAACAAGGTCAGCAGCACGCCGGTCAACGTCACGGCCACGCTCGATACGGGCAGCGTGCAGACGGCGATCAAGACCTTCGCCTCGGCCTACAACGCCATGGTCACCTACCTGGGCAACCAGACGAAGTACGACCCCGGCTCCAAGGCGGCCGGGGTGCTGCAGGGCGACAGCGCGGCCACCAACCTGCAAGAGCGTCTGCGGGCCATGGCGGGATCGAGCAGCAGCGCCGCCAGCGGCTTTGCGCACTTGTCCGACATCGGCCTGGAGGTCCAGCGCGATGGCACGCTGACGGTGAACCAGACCAAGCTCGACGCCGCCACGGGCAAGCTCTCCGAGCTGAAGAAGGCCTTCTCCAGCAGCGACGCCACCAACAGCACCAACAGCGGCTTCGCCCGGCGCTATTCCGACCTGGCCACCCAGGCGCTGGGCGTGGACGGCACCGTCACCACGCGCACCGCCGGGCTGCAGAAGCTGATCGCCAAGAACGGTGACGAGCAGACCGCGCTGAACACCCGCGTGGACGCCTTCCAGTCGCGCCTGGTGGCGCAGTACACGGCGCTGGATGCCAACGTGGCCAAGCTCAATTCACTGAGCTCCTACGTGACCCAGCAGATCGCGAACTGGAACAAGAACGGCGCCTAGAAACAAGGTGTCAGCAGACGGTTGATCCCGTCTCAAGTGGGCTCGGGGGCGGGCCGATAACAAGGGCATCACAGGCCCACTGAGCACCGCCCAGCCGATGTTTGCCAACACCTTCTCCAGCCGACCTTCCCGCGCTGCCCTGCGCAGCGACATGTACCAGCAGGTCAGCGTCGAAACCCGACTCGCCGGTGCCACGCCGCACGCCCTGGTGGCCATGCTCTTCGATGGCTGGATGGAAGCCGTGGCCCAGGCCCGTGGCGCCCTGCGCAGCGGCGACGTGGTGACCAAGTGCCACGCCATCGGCCGTGCCGTCCGGATCATCGACGAAGGCCTGCGTGCCGGTCTCGACCTGAAGGCCGGCGGCGCGCTGGCGCGCGATCTGCACGACCTCTACGGCTACCTCACCCTGCGCCTGACCACGGCCAACCTGCGCAACGACGAAGCCGCGCTGGACGAGTGCCAACGCCTGATGCGCCCGCTGCAGGAAGCCTGGACGGCGATCTCGCCCGAAGACCCCTCGCGCCGCTGAAGCCGCCGCCCAATGAAGCGCCAACCGCCCACCCCCTTACGCATGCCGACCGCCCGACCGCCCGAGCGCCGATCGCCTTACAGGAACACCACCATGGACCCGCAACTGCTCAGCTACTACGAAGCCATCGAACGAGCGAGCGCCGACATGCTCAACGCCGCGCGCGACGGCAAATGGGACGAAGTGCTGAAGCTGGAAGGCGCCTGCGTCCTGCTGATCAGCCAGCTCAAGCATGCCGCACAGCAGTCCGACGACGAGGTCCCCGCTGGCCCGGCGCCAGGCCTGCCGGCCGACCCCGACGCCGCAAAGGTCAAGTCGCGCATCATGCAGCGCATCCTGATCAACGACGCCGAGATCCGCCATCTGGCCGAGCCCTGGCTGCAGGACCTGGACGACGCACTCACGGGCCGCAGCGCCACCCTGCACTGAGCCGGAGCCCCGCGCCATGAACGCCACTGGGCCCGACCTCTGGGCCGGGTTTCGCGTCGCGCACGCGCCGGACTGCCTGCAACTGCTGCACGGCTTGCGTGACGGCCAGGTGCCGCTGGTGCTGAACCTGCCTGACGGCAGTGCCCTGCCCACAGCCCTGTGGACGGTGGACGCTGCCACGCAGCGCCTGGCCTTCAGCGCCGACATCGATGGTGGCGGCATCGCCCGCCTCGTCGAGGGCAACGAAGCCACAGCCGTCGCCTACCTGGAAAACGTCAAGCTGCAGTTCGACTTGCAAGGCTGGGTGCTCGTGCAGGGCACGCAGGCCCAGGTCCTGCAATGCCAGTTGCCGCGCGAGATCTACCGCTTCCAGCGCCGCAATGCCTTTCGCGTGAGGAGCAGCGCCCAGCCCGACCCGCTGGCCCGCTTCCGCCACCCCGGCCTGCCCGAGATGACGCTGACGCTGCGCCTGCTGGACGTCAGCCTCGGTGGCTGTGCGTTGTGGCTGCCCTCGGATGTGCCGCCGCTGCAGGCCGGCACCCTGCTGGGTGACCTGCAGGTGGAACTGGATGCACAGACCCGTTTCAGCGCGCCGGCCACCCTGCAGCACATCAGCTCGCTGAACGGCGGCGACACGCCGGGCGAACGCGGGCCGGGCGGTGTCCGCATCGGCTGCGAGTGGCGGGCACTGCCCGGCCGGGCAGAACGTTTGCTGCAGCTGTGGATCGACCGCGTGCAGCAGCGCCAGCGGCTCCTGACGCGGCGCTAGCACCGGCCAGCCCCCCATGCTGCCCCAAGCCCGCCCCGGCTACACCCTGATCGAGTGCCTGATCGTGCTGGCCATCGTCGCCATCCTGGCCGGCCTGACCGTCCCCGGTCTGCGCGGTCCCGAATTGCGCGTGGCCAGGCTGGACGCCGTGCAGGCCCTGATGCGCGTGCAAAGCGAGCAGGAAAGCCTGCGCGCCCTGAATGGCCTGTACACCGACGACCTGGGCGCGCTGCGCGGCGTCCAGCGGATCAGTGCGCAGGGCCGCTACACGCTGAGCCTGGCCACCCAGGGCCCTGAGGCCTACCGCGTGGTGGCGCAGGCCACCGGCGTGCAGCAGGCCGACCGCGATTGCGCAGCCATCACGCTGGACGTGAACCTGGGCTTTGCCACGCGCGGGCCGACAGCCGCCTGCTGGGGCCCGTGATGCACAGCACGAGCGAGCCGCGCCAGTGCGGTCTGACCTTGCTGGAACTGATGCTCTGCGTCGCGGTGCTGGCGGTGCTGGGCCTGATGGCCCTGCCCGGCCTGGGCGCCCAGTTGGAAAAGCAGCGCCTGCGGCATGCCGCGCAGAGCCTGGTCGGCGACCTCACCGAGGCCCGCTTCCTGGCTGCCCAACGCGGGTTGCCTGTGCACCTGCAGGCCCAGGACGGGCTGCGATGGTGTTGGGGTGTTTCGATGAGCAGCGGCTGCGACTGCGGCGCCGCGCAGGCCTGCCGCGTCCACGCCGTCGCGGCCGTCAGCCATCCCGGCATCCGCCTGCTGCAGCCGATGGCCGTGCAGATGCAACCGGCGGGCGAAGCGCTGGCCAGCGCCAGCACCACCTTCGAGTCGGCCCATGGTGACCGCCTGCGGGTCGACGTGTCGCCCCAAGGCCGACCCCGGATCTGCGCGCTCAGCGGCAACTGGCCGCAACTGCCGCCCTGCTGAACCGGGCGGGAACGCTAGACCTGCAGGTTCATGATGTCGCTGTAGGCCTGGGCCAGGCGGTTGCGCACCTGCAGCGCGGCCTGGAAGCCGATCTGGGCCTTTTGCATCGCCATCACCGTCTGTTCGACGCTGACCGTCGGGTTGTCCAGCGTCAGTTCGCGTTGCAGGCTGTCGGCCTGCATCTGGCTCTGACTGACGCCTTTCAGCGCATCGGCCATCGCGGCACGAAAACCGCCGGCCGCGACTTCGCCCGCCGCACCGGCGCGCGGCATGCCGTCGGGGCGCAGCCCGGCACGGGCCACGGCAGCCTGGAAGTCGAAGGGTTTGATCTGCATGTCGGACATGGTGCTGAGTCCTTTTCCAGGTTGGCACTGTAGGTCGGCACACCGGTGGTTCAAGAACCGATCAGCGACGTCTTTGCGGGCTTACTCGCACTTATGTCTGGGTCAACGGCGACGAACAATGGCCCCGAACCCGGAGATTTGCGCACCGCCTGACACATGGAAAACGCCCTCGCGACCACCGCCCCGAACGCCATCGTGCCCCTCGACGCCGGCCGCGCCGTGCCCACCCTGGGCGGCCGCTGGCGCGAACTGCCCGGCCGCACGCAGGCCATGGGCCTGCTGGGCGTGGCTGCGCTGCTGGCCATCGTGGTGGCCATGGCCTTCAGCGCCAAGGACGCCGACTACCGCGCCCTGTTCCCGACCCTGTCGGAGAAGGACGGCGGCGTCATCATCGATCGCCTGACCCAGATGAACGTGCCTTACCGCTTCACCGAAGGGGGCAGCGTGATCATGGTGCCTGCCAACCGGGTCCATGAACTGCGCATGAAACTGGCCGCTGCCGGCCTGCCCAGTGCAACGGCCGGCGGCTCGGGCTACGAACTGCTGGAAAAGAACAGCTTCGGCCAGACCCAGGGCCAGGAGAACATCAAGATCAAGCGTGCGCTGGAAGGTGAGCTGGTGACCACCCTGCAGGCCATGGACGGCGTCAAGTCGGTCCGCGTGATGCTGGCCATGCCGCAGCAGAACGGCTTCTTTCGCGAACAGCAAAAACCCAGCGCCTCGGTCATGCTGACGCTCTACCCGGGCCGCACGCTGGACCGCGGGCAGGTGGCCAGCATCGTGCACATCGTGTCGTCGGCGGTGCCCGAACTCAACCCCAAGTCGGTGACCGTGAGCGACAGTGCCACCGGCATGCTGACCAAGACCGGCGAGGAAGACCTTGGGCTGGACAACCAGCAGCTGCAGTATCGCCGCGAGGTCGAAGCCCAGCACCTCAAGCGCGTGCTGGAACTGCTGGAGCCGGTGGTCGGCCGCGACAATGTGCGCGCCACGGTCAGCGCCGACATCGACTTTTCACAGGTCATGCAGACGGCCGAGGCCTACCGCCCCAACCAGGGCGCCGACGCCAAGGCCACCGTGCGCGAACTGCGCACCGAGGAAAGCAACGGCCCGGGCAGCGCCACGCCGGCCGGCATCCCCGGCGCGACCAGCAACCAGCCGCCGACACCCGCCTCGGCCTCGATCAACGGCACGGCGCAGGCGCTGCAGGCGGCGCAGGGCGGCACCGCGGGTGGCAACGCACGCCGCGAGGCCGCCACCCGCTTCGAGGTCGACAAGACCACCACCGTCACGCGCAATGCCGTGGGCGCCGTGCGCCGGCTGAGCGCGGCCGTGGTCGTCAACCACCGCACCGCGCCGGACGCCAAGGGCAAGCCGGTCACGGCACCGCTGTCCGACAAGGAAATCGAGCAGCTGACGGCGCTGGTGCAGCAAGGCATCGGCTTCAACAGCGAACGCGGCGACGTGGTGAAGATCATCAATGCTCCCTTCCGCGTCGAAACGCCGCCGGCTGTCGAAGAGTTGCCGGTCTGGAAGCAGCCCTGGTTGGTCGACCTGCTGAAGAGCGCCGCAGCACCCGCCGCGCTGGCGCTGGTGGCCCTGATCGTCGTGTTCAAGCTGATCCGCCCGGCACTGACGACCTTGCTGGCGCCACCGCCGCCACCGCCCGAGCCCGTGGTGGGCAGCCAGCTCAGCGAAGTGGTGCAGGACGACGCTGCGGCCGCCGAAGACGCCGAGCGAGCCCTGATGAACCAGACCCAGCTCGGCCGGCTGGAAAGCGCCCGGGCGATGGCCCGCAGCAACCCGGCCGCCGTGGCGCACATCGTGCGCGGCTGGGTCAACGGCGAAGTCGCATAGCGGCCCCGGAGCACAAGAACAATGGCTGGCGCACTCGACGAAAAAGGGCTGGAAGACGCGGCCATCCTGCTCATGACCTTGGGCGAGGAAGAAGCCTCCGAGGTCTTCAAGCACCTGTCGCCCAAGGAGGTTCAAGGCCTGGGCGAGACCATCGCACGCATGAAGACCGTGTCGCGCGACCGGGTCTCCGACGTGATGGGAAAGTTCGACAAGCTGTCCAGCTCGGAACACATGCTGGTCGAGGACAGCAACGAATACGTCAAGGCCGTGCTGCGGCGGGCCTTGGGTGACGACAAGGCGAATCTGCTGATCGACCGCATCCTGCAGGGCAGCGACATCACCGGCATCGAAGGCCTGAAGTGGATGGACCCGCAGAGCGTGGCCGAACTGCTGCGCAACGAACACCCGCAGATCGTGGCCGCGCTGCTGGTGCACCTGGAATTCGAGCAAGCCGCCGAGGTGCTGAAGCTGCTGACCGAGCGCCAGCGCAATGAAGTGATGGTGCGCATCGCCACCCTGGACGGCATACAGCCCGCGGCGCTGCGCGACCTGAACGACGTGATGAGCAAGGTGCTGGCGGGCGGTGACCGCCAGAAGAAGAGTTCGCTGGGCGGCGTGAAGGCCGCAGCAGAAATTATCAACACCCTGGGCAACGCGATCGAAACCTCGATCCTCGACTTCGTGCGCGAGTCCGACGCCGACCTGGCGCAGAAGATCCAGGACAACATGTTCACCTTCGACGATGTCGAGCGCATCGACGACAAGGGCATCCAGTCGCTGATGAAGGAAGTGCAGAGCGAATCGCTCATCGTCGCCTTGAAGGGCGCCAGCACCGAACTGCGCGACAAGATCCTGCGCAACATGTCCAGCCGCGCCGCCGAGACACTCAAGGAAGACCTCGAATCGCGCGGCCCGGTGCGGCTGTCGGAAGTCGAATCCGAGCAGAAGGAAATTCTCAAGATCGTCCGCCGCCTGGTGGACGAGGGCCAGATCGTGATCATGGGCGGTGGTGATGAGCAGTTCGTCTAAGAATTTGTTCCGGAATATTCCGCCGCCGGAAGGCTCGAAGTCGGCGGCGGCGTACCAGCGCTTCATTCCGCGCGAGGAACTGGGCGCCTTCGCCAGCTGGCAACCCGGCGCCATCGGCCCCGATGCGCCGGTGCAAGCCGAGCCGGTGCCGGCGCCGCCGCCGGCGCCCAGCGCGGCCGACTGGCAGGCGCGCATCCACGCCGCCCGCCAGGCCGGCTATCAGGAGGGCTACCGCGACGGCCTGGTGGCGCTGGAAGGCTTCAAGGAAAGCTTTGCGCAGCAGGCCACATCGCAGATCGGCGCGCTGCTGACGGCTTTCGATGAACAACTGCAGTCACTGGACGAGCAGATGGCGCGAGCCCTGGCAGCCAGCGCGGTGCAGCTGGCCCGCCAGGTCTTGCGCAGCGAAGTGCAGAGCCAGCCCGAACTGGTGGCCCGGGTCGCCGCCGAGGCGGTCGGCGCGGTGATGCTCAGCGCGCGGCAGATCACGGTGCAGGTGCACCCACTGGACCTGCCGCTGGTGTCCGAAGGGGCTGCCGAAGTGCTGGCCCTGCGCGGTGCGCGCCTGGTCGCCAGCCACAGCATCGCGCGCGGCGGTGTGCTGGTGCAGAGCGACGTGGGCAGCATCGACGCGCGCATTGCCGGCCGCTGGGCACAGGCCGCCGCGGCGCTGGGGTCCAAGCTGCCCCTGGAAGGCCACGACGGTGACGCCGCTGCCGGCGACGGGACGGCGCCATGACCCTGCCCGTGCACACCCCGCTGGACCAGCGCCTGGCGGCCCGCGAAGGCCGCTGGCAGCGCTACCTGGCTGACCTGCAGACCTATGCGGCCATCGCCCAGCCGCTGCAGGCCGAAGGCACCTTGCTGCGCGTGACCGGCCTGGTGCTGGAAGCGGCCGGTGTGCGCGTGCCGGTGGGTTCGGTCTGCGAGGTCATCGGTGACGGCCCGCCCCACGCACCGGGCAACACCGTGCTGGCCGAGGTGGTGGGCTTCAGCGGCGACCGCGCCTACCTGATGCCGATGGGCGAACTGCACGGGCTGAGCAGCGGCGCCCGCGTCATCCCGCGCCCGGCACCCATCACGCCACCGCGCTGGGGCGAGGACAACCACCCCTGGCGGCGCAGCGAAGACCGCGGCCTGCACCTGTCCATGGGCCTGGGTTTGCTGGGCCGTGTCGTCGATTCACACGGCGCGCCGCTGGACCGCCTGGGCCCCTTGCAGGACGTGCACACCGAACCGCTGGTGCGCCGCGCCATCAACGCCATGGACCGCGACCCGGTGCGCACCCCGTTGGACACCGGCGTGCGCGCCATCAACGCGCTGCTGACGGTGGGCCGCGGCCAGCGCATCGGCCTGTTCGCCGGCACCGGCGTGGGCAAGAGCGTGCTGATGGGCATGATGGCCCGCTACACCGAGGCTGATGTCATCGTCGTCGGCCTGATCGGCGAGCGCGGCCGCGAGGTCAAGGAATTCATCGAGGACATCCTGGGCGACGAGGGTCGCGCGCGCAGCGTGGTGGTGGCCGCGCCGGCCGACGCGCCACCGCTGATGCGCATGCAGGGCGCGGGCTATGCCACGGCCATCGCCGAGCACTTCCGCGACCGCGGCCTGCATGTGCTGCTGCTGATGGACAGCCTGACGCGCTACGCCATGGCGCAACGCGAGATCGCGCTGGCCATCGGCGAGCCGCCGGCGACGAAAGGCTATCCGCCGAGCTGCTTTGCCAAGCTGCCGCAGTTGGTGGAGCGCAGCGGCAACGGCCTGAACGGTGTCGGTTCGATCACGGCTTTCTACACGGTGCTCAGCGAAGGCGACGACCAGCAGGACCCGATCGCCGACGCGGCACGCGGCATCCTCGACGGCCACATCGTGCTGACGCGCGAATTGGCCGAAAGCGGGCACTACCCCGCCATCGACGTCGAAAAATCCATCTCGCGCGTGATGACCGCCGTGGCGGGCCGCGAGCACCTGCAGGCCGCGCGCCGCATGCGCCACCTGATGGCCAAGGTCAACAAGGCCCGCGACCTGATACAGCTGGGCGCCTACCAGCCCGGTCACGACAACGAACTCGACACCGCGGTCCGCCTGCAACCGCAGATGAATGACCTGCTGCAGCAAGGCATGCACGAACGCGCCGCGCTGGACGCCAGCCGCGCCCACCTGTGCCACCTGATGACAGCGTGACCGGCCGATTCCGCCAGCGCTGCCGCCCCCGCACCCCCGACCCCCACCGCATCCAACCCGGTCCGCCATGACAAAAGCCCTGCACACCTTGCTGGAACATGCCGAGCGCCAACGCGACGAAGCGCTGGCCCTGTTGCTGCAAGCCGAAGAGTCCGCGCGACGCTTGCAACAGCAGGCGCTGCAACTGGTGGCCTACCGCGACGAATACCGCCAGCGCCAGCCCGGCATCGGCGGGCACAGCGTGGCCATCGAATTGCTGCGCAGCCACCACGGTTTCATGCAGCGGCTGGAGCAGGCCTTGTCCCAGCAGGAAGGCCAGATGGCGCAGGCCGAGAGCCGCCTGACAGCGCGGCGAGCGGCCCTGCTGGCACTGGAAACCCGCGTGGCTTCGGTGCGCAAGTTGATCGACCGGCGCAGCAGCGACCTGCGCCGCAGCCACGACCGACAGGAACAAAGGCTGAGCGACGACGCCGCCCAGCACCCGTCGCGCATCGACAACCCGCTGGGCAAGGCCTGGTCGGGCCACGCCGGCACCGTGCCGCTGGCGCAACACTGAAGCCGGCCTCGGTCCAGCCCCGCTGTTGCCCCGCTGTCGACCCGCCACAGCCCTGTTCCTGACCCGTTCCTGCCCGCCTGACGAAGGTCCGCCATGATCGCCTCTGCCCTGCCCTCCTTGTCCGTGACACCGGTCGCCAGCGCCGGCAGCGGCCCATCCACAGGCGCTGCGGCCGGCAGCGCCGAGCCCGCCGCCGAGGGCTTCGCCCGCTGGCTCGATCAGGCCACCCACACCGAGGACGCGGGCCCAGGCGCGTCAGCCAGCCCGATCGCTGCCCCAGGGAACGACAAGGCCCCGCTCGACGATGACCGCGGCGCACCGGATGCCCACAGCGCCGCCCCACAGCCCAGCCCGCCGGCGACCCCAGCGCATGCCGCCAAGCTCGGCGGTCGGTCCGGGTCCTTGCCCGTGCAGCGGCCACCGGCCCGGCCCGGCCCGGGTGTCGAAGCAGGCCAGCCTGACGGCCTGAGGCTGGCCGGGGTGTCAGCCGCAGTCGACACGGGGTCGGCGACCGGCACAGACCGCCCTGCCCAGACCGACAGCGCCGACCCGATGCCGACCGCCACCGCAACCCTGCCGGTGGTGCCGACCGTCGACGTCAGTGCGCTGCTGGCGGCCTGGAATGGCGGCGCCGTGCCGGTCGACGCCGCGCTGGCGCAGGCCCTGGCAGCGGGCAACGGGAACACGGCCGACGCGGCCGACTTGGCGCCAGGCGGCGCGCCGCCAGCCGCCAGCGCCGCTGCGCGGGCCGGCGTCGCGAGCCGCCTGGGTGGCAGCCCGCGTGCGTCCGACCCGATCGGCGGCACACCGGTCGCCCGCCGTGGCAGGGCCGCAGCCGACGAACCCACCGCCAGCGCAGCGGGCCAGCCCAGCAGGCCAGCCACGGCTGAAGCACAGCTGGCAGCTGGCGACGCCAGCACCGCGGAGGCGGCGGCCAAGGCAGCCCAGGCTGCGACCGCCGCCGCCGTGGCCCTGGCAAGCCCTGCGGCACGGAGTGCGACAGCAGCCGGGGCACCCGCCGCCAGCACGGCCGCTGCGGCGGGTGCCGCAGACCGTCGCGCCACGCCCGACCTCGCCTTGGCGGCCGTCGGGCCGCGCGCCCCGGCCAACCTGCCGGCTGCGGCTCAGGGCCCGACGGCTGCGCCGGACACCGCGGCTGGCCCCACCGCCCAGTCCGCGGCCGCCGGTCTCAGCACGACGCCCACGGGGGCTTCCAGCGCCAACCCCGCGGTCGGTGCCATCTGGGGGCCTTTGCCCACAGAGCCCGCCTCGGTCACACCACCGACGGCGAGCGCCACCCCGCTGTCGTCGGCAGCGGTTGCCGGTGCCGTCGATGCCACCGGAACCGACGCAGCCGGCCAGCCGGCAGCGATACGGGTGGCGGCGGCGCCCGGCAGCCCAGCGCCCGCCACCGAGCCGGCTGACGCCCTGCAAGGCCGGCTTGCAAAGGCCCCGGCGACGGCCAGCTCGGTCATCGACGCCGCCGCGCGCGCATCAGACCGGCCGACCGGTGACGCGCCCTGGGCCGCTGAGGCGGCCCCGAGCACCCGCCGCACCGGCAGCGATGTCGACGGCCCGACGCCGACACCGACCGAAGCGGCACGAACTGCAGCGCACGCTGTGGCGCTCGGTGGCGCTGGCGGGCCTGTCGCCACCGGCGACGACGGGCCGCCCAGCCGCGCCGACGGGACACCGGCCCTGCAGACCGAGGCCCGCACGGGTGCGCTGACGCGCAGCACAGGCGACCGGCGCGCCGCCGTGGCGGAACCCGTGGGCCCTGCGTCGGTCACGACGGCTGCGGCTGCGGCAGCGGCGGCGCTGTCGCCACGCGACACCGGCAGCATCCGGCAGCGCGATAGCGGGTCCGAAAACAGCGGCAGCGCAGCGAACATCGGTGCCAGCTCCGGGGCACCCTGGAACGGCGCCCTGGCGTGGTTCAGCGGCGCCACGGCGGGCATGACCGCAGCCACCGAACGGGCCAGCGACGGACGCATCATGGACAGCCCCGGCAGCACGGGCTTCGCGCCGCAGCTGGCCGCCCACATCACCACCTGGGTCCGCGACGGCGTGCAAGAGGCTCGCCTCGAACTGAACCCGGCCGAGATGGGCCCGCTGACGGTGCAGATCCAGCTCGACGGCCATGCCGCGCGGGTGCACCTGGCGGCAGAACACGCCCAGACCCGGGCCGCCCTGGAACAGGCCATGCCGCAGCTGGCCGGCAGCCTGCGCGAGAACGGCCTGACGCTGAGCGGCGGCGGTGTCTTCGAGCAGCCGCGCCAGTCCCAGCCATCGCAGACGGACACCGGCAGCGGCGACGGGGGCAGCCAGGCCAACGGTGACGGCCAGAACGGCCGCGGCACGCACGCCGGCCGCGACAGCGCCAACCCGCAGCCGTCCGGCACCAACGGCGCCAACGCCATAACGGGCCGGCGCCGCAGCGGCGTCGTCGATCTCGTGGCCTGAGCCGCGCCAGGCCCGGACACCGGCCGACCAGCCCGCGCCAGGCCCGATGACGTCGCCCGCACCAGGGTCCGTTTAGGGCCCTTTTCGCTGCCCTTTTCTCGCTCATGATTGGCGAGAGGGCTCGCAGAATGGACAGCAATCGGGCACCAAGCGCCGCCACTGCGGCGACGCCGTGTGTCCACCAGCAGGAGTGTCCATGTCCGCAGCCCCAGCCGCTGAAGCCGCAGCCCCGCCCGCCAAGGGCAAGAAGAAACTGATCATCATGGTTGCCGCGGCCGTGCTGGTGCTGGGCGGGGGTGGTGGGGCCGCCATGGTGTTGCTGAAGAAAAAGGTCGACCCCGATGCCGAAGTCAGCGAAGACCACGCACCGGCCAAGGGCGAGCAGGCCAAGGCCGCCAAGCACGACCCCAAGGCGGTGCCGGTCTTCGTGCCGCTGGACCCCTTCACCGTGAACCTGGCCGACCGCACCGCCGAACGCTTCGCGCAGGTCGGCGTGACGCTGGAGCTCGAGGACGCCCACCTCAGCGATCAGATCAAGAACTACATGCCGGCCATCCGCAACAACATCTTGCTGACCATTGCCGACCGCACGGCCGGTGAGCTGATGGGCCGCGAAGGCAAGGCCAAGCTGGCCGAGCGCATCCGCCGGGCGGCGTCGCGGGCCCTGGGCGCCGAGGTCGACGAACTGGAAGAAGCGCCCGACGCCGCAGCGGTCGAGACCGATGCGGACACCGAGGCGGCGGCCAAGGCCAAGGCCAAGAAGAAAAAGAAGAAGACCCTCGATGTCGCCCTGCCGATCAAGGCGGTCCACTTCTCCAACATCATCATCCAGTAAACGCCACCGTGAACAACCAGATCCTTTCGCAGGACGAGGTCGATGCCCTGCTGCAGGGCATCACCGGCGAGAGCCAGAAGCTGGAGGCGGACACACCGCCTGCAGCGGGCATGCGCGACTACGACCTGTCGAGCCAGGAGCGCATCGTGCGCGGCCGCATGCCGACGATGGAAGTCATCAACGAACGCTTCGCGCGCAATATCCGCCTCGGGCTGTTCAACTTCATCCGCAAGAGCCCGGAAGTGGCCATCGGCGGCATCAAGGTGCAGAAGTACAGCGCCTTCCTGCGCGAGATCGTGGTGCCGACGAACTTCAACCTGGTGTCCTACAAACCCCTCCGCGGCACCGGCCTCATCGTCTGCGACCCCAGCCTGGTGTTTGCCGTCATCGACGCCCTGTTCGGCGGCGTCGGCAAGTACCACACCCGCATCGAGGGCCGCGACTTCAGCCACACCGAACAGCGCGTCATCCTGCGCCTGGTGGAAACCATCACCCACGAGTACAAGAAGGCCTGGCAGGGCATCTACCCGCTCGAGCTGGAATACCAGCGCAGCGAAATGCAGCCGCAGTTCGCCAGCATCGCCAGCCCCAGCGAAGTGGTGGTCGCCTCGTCCTTCACGCTGGAGATCGGCGACACCACCGGGACCATCCATTTCTGCGTGCCCTACTCGACGCTGGAACCCATACGCGATGTGCTGTACAGCACCATCCAGGGCGACGCCGTCGAGCCCGACCGGCGCTGGGTCAAGCTGCTCAAGCAGCAGATCCAGTCCGCCGAGGTGAGCCTGGTGGCCGAACTGGCCACCGCGCCGGCCACCGTCGAACAGCTGATGTCCTTCAAGCCCGGCGACTTCATCGAACTGGACCTGAATCCCATGATCCAGGCCAAGGTCGATGGCGTGCCGGTCTTCGACGCGCACTACGGCACCAGCAACAAACGCTATGCGATCAAGATCGATCGCATGCTCACCGGCTCTGACCAGGGCTGGATCGGGGAGTCACACAGTGGCTGAGAACAGCAGCATGTCCGAAGAGGACAAGATGGCCGCCGAATGGGCCGCCGCACTCGAAGAGAGCAAGCCGGCCGAGGTGGCCAGCGAGGTCCGAGCGCCGAGCGAGTCGGTGTCGCCGGCCGCGTTCACCAAGTTCGCGCCCACCGGCATGGGCACGGCGGGCAACGACATCAACATGATCCTGGACATCCCCGTCCAGCTGACCGTGGAGCTGGGCCGCACGCGCATCCCCATCAAGCACATCTTGCAATTGGCGCAGGGCTCGGTGGTCGAACTGGAAACGCTGGCCGGCGAGCCGATGGACGTGCTCGTCAATGGCTACCTCATCGCCCAGGGCGAGGTGGTGGTGGTCAACGACAAGTTCGGCATCCGGCTGACCGACATCGTCACACCCAGCGAACGCCTGCGCCGGCTGAGCCGGAGCTGAAGCCGATGGCCCCACTCACATCCTTGCTGTGGTTCGTGGCGGTGATCGCGATGATCCCGGTGGCGCTCTGGCTGCTCAAGCGCACGCCGTTGGGCGGCGCCAGCGGCGGCCGCCCCGGCACGCCGCGCACAGTGGCCGTGCTGGCGCTGTCAGCGCAACAAAAGCTGGTGACGGTCGAGGTCGGTCAGGGTGACGAGCGCCTGTGGCTGGTGCTGGGCGTCAGCCCGCAGGGCATCCGCACGCTGCACACGATGACGGCACAGACGCCGGCCGACGAGCCCGCCCCGGCGACGCCGCCGAGCGCCGCCTTCGCGCAACTGCTGGGTCGTATCCGACAGGGCCAGCCGGGCAGCGGCGAAGGCGGGCATGGGAACTGACATCCACTCGGCCGCGCGCCGACACGGGCCGACGCTGGCCGCGCTGCTGCTATCCCTGGCAGCGGGATCGGTCTGGGCGCAAAGCGCCACCTCGGCGCCCTTGGGCAACAGCCTGCCGCTGATGGTGGCGCAAGGCGCCGGCGGCACCAGCTACTCGGTCCCGGTGCAGACCCTGCTGTTCTTCACCGCGCTGTCCTTCCTGCCGGCCGTGCTGCTGCTGATGACGGCTTTCACGCGCATCGTCATCGTGCTCAGCCTGATGCGCCAGGCGCTGGGCACGCAGGCCGCGCCGCCCAACCAGGTCATCGTCGGCCTGAGCCTGTTCCTGACCTTCTTCGTGATGCAGCCGACCTTCGATCGCATCTACGACAAGGCCTACGCCCCGTATGCCGCCGGCACGATGGCGGCCGAAGAGGCGTTGAAGCAGGGCATCACGCCGCTGCGCGAATTCATGCTCAAGCAGACCCGCCAGAGCGACGTGCAACTGTTCGCCAAACTGGCCCGCCTGCCGGCCGAGGTGAAAGGCGCCGACGTGCCCATCAGCGTGCTGGTGCCGGCCTTCGTGACCAGCGAACTGAAGAGCGCCTTCCAGATCGGCTTCATGATCTTCATTCCCTTCCTGGTGATCGACATGATCGTGGCCAGCGTGCTGATGAGCCTGGGCATGATGATGTTGAGCCCCGTGCTGGTGGCCCTGCCCTTCAAGCTGATGCTCTTCGTGCTGGCCGATGGCTGGAACCTGCTGCTCGGCTCGCTGGCCGCGTCCTTCGCGACATGAAACAACATGGCTAGGCCGGTCTAGACGAGATGGATGCACAACAGGTTCTCACCGTCGGCCAACAGGGTCTGACGCTGCTGCTGATGGTCGCCGCGCCGGTGCTGCTGGTGGTGCTGGTCGTCGGCCTGGTGGTCAGCGTCTTCCAGGCTGCCACGCAGATCAACGAAGCCACCTTGAGCTTCGTGCCCAAGGTGATCGCCGCCGCGGCGGTGCTGGCCCTTGCCGGCCCCTGGATGTTGAGCACGCTGGTCGAATACATCCGCAGCACGCTGATGGCCATTCCGTCTGCGGTCGGGTGATCAGCTTCACCGAAGCCCAGATCCTGGGCTGGCTGAACCCGCTGCTGTGGCCTTTCCTCCGTGCGCTGGCGCTGTTCTCGGCGATGCCCATCCTGGGCACGCGCAATGTGCCGATGCCGGTGCGCATCGGCCTGGCAGGCTTGATCGCCTTCGCCGCCCAGCCCACCCTGCCCGTGGCGCCGGTGGTGGCGCTGGACTCGGCCCTGGCCATCACGCTGATCGTGCAGCAGGCCGTCATCGGCCTGTCGCTGGGCTTCGCGGTGCGCCTGGTCTTTGCGTCCATCGAGTTCGCCGGTGAAATCATCGGCCTGCAGATGGGCCTGAACTTCGCCGGCTTCTTCGACCCGATCTCGGCCGCCACGGCCACCGCCACCAGCCGCTTCTTCGGTACCACCGTGGCCTGGCTGTTCATCGTCATCAACGGGCATCTGCTGGTGATTGCCGCGCTGGTGCAAAGCTTCAGCGCCTTTCCGGTCGGGCCCGAGCCTTTCGCCTTCCTGCACCAGGTGCAGCCGCAGCGCTGGGGGGCCGAACTGTTCAGCACGGGGCTGTGGATCGCGCTGCCGCTGATCACCATGCTGCTCTTCGTCAACCTGGTGCTGGGCGCCATCAGCCGCGTGGCGCCGCAGATCAACATCTTCGCCGTGGGCTTCCCGGTCACCCTGGGCGTGGGCCTGCTGGGCCTGCTGCTGACGCTGCCCGCGCTGCAGATGCCGTTCACGATGGCGCTGGAACGCCTGCTGGGCTATTTCAGGTAGCTGCCTGCCGCATTCAGACGAAGACGCCCTCGCGCAGCCACTTCGTCGCCACCCACTTTTCACCCGCCGTCACCGGTGCGCCGGCGTGCAGCGTCTTGGTGCTGGCATGGGGGCGGTCGTAGCTGAAGAAGACGGCGTTGCCGCGCACCGGCGCGACTTCCAGGCCGGCGTCGGGGAACAGCGTGCTGCCCCCGCCTTCAGGCGTGTTCAGGTAGATGACCAGGGTGCCCACACGCTGGCCACCGCGTTCCAGGATGCGCGGCGTGCCGGGGTGCTGGGGGTCGAAGAAGTCGAAGTGGGGGCGGTATTCGGCGCCCGGCCGGTAGCGCAGGATCTGCAGGCCTTCACCGTGGCTGACCGGCCAGCACAGCAGTTCGGCGATGCGCGCTTCGATGCGCGCAATGAGCGGCTTTTCGCCGCGCTCGAAGAACATGCCGTCGCTGGTGCGCGCGGCATGCACCTCGCTGCCACCGGTCTCGTTCTGCACGGTTTCCGAACGCGCCAGCCGGGGCTGCGCCAGCGCCATCAATTCCACGCACTCGGCGTCGCTGAGCAGACCGCCAAAAACCACCACCCGGGGCTCGCGCAGGCTGCTGACCCAATCGACCCGGTGGCCGTCGCTCGTCAGCAGGCTGGGTTTGCCGTCGAAGGCCGGCTCGGGCACCGCGCGGGCGGGCGCCAGCGCCAGGTCGCCCGTGCCGGGCAAGGCCACCGCGGCCGGTCGCAGCACCGCTTCCATCGCGGCCTGCGCTGCGGTCTCGTGCCAGCCGCTGGCCAGCATCGCAGCCAGCACGTCTTCGGGCCGGCAGCCGGCGCGCACCTGGGCCGCAATCCAGATGCGCAGTTCCTCGGTGATGTGCTGCTGGGCTGTCGTCATGCCGGCATTTTGCCGCAGGCCGGCGGGCCTCAGGCGCCCGCGGTGGCCTGGGCGGCTGTCGTGCGCGGGCGGCGAAAGACCAGGCGCTGCGGCTGCGTGGCAGCGCGGTCCAGCGCATAGCCATCGGCCTCGAAGGCCTGCAGCGCCTTGACGGTGCGGGCACGGCTTTCAATGGCGTAGCGGGCCATCAGCCCGCGCGCCTTCTTGGCGAAGAAGCTGATGATCTGGTGGCTGCCGTCGGGGTTGGTTTCCTCGAACACGCAGTCCACGACGCGGGCGCGCAGGCTCGGCCGCAGCGCCACGCGGGCGTATTCGATGGAGGCCAGGTTGACGACGACCGGCGCGGCTTCGTCGGCCTGCAAGGCGTTCAGGTGATCGGCCACGCGGTCGCCCCACCAGGCGTACAGATCCTTGCCGCGCGGGTTGGCCAGTGCCGTGCCCATCTCCAGGCGGTAGGGCTGCAGGCGGTCCAGCGGGCGCAGCACGCCATACAGGCCCGACAGGATCACCAGGTGCTGCTGCGCCCAGCTCAGGTCGGCCGTCTTTAGCGTGCGGGCCTGCAGGCCGTCGTAGACGTCGCCGTTGAAGGCCAGCACCGCCGGCTTGCTGTTCTTCGGCGTGGCCGTGGCTTGCCAGGCGGCGTAGCGGTCGACGTTCAGCGTGGCCAGCTTCTCGGACAGGTCCATCAGCCAGCCGATGTCGCTGGCGCTTTTGGTGCGCAACAGGCCGATCAGCGCCGCGGCCTGCTCGGTGTAAGCCGGCTCGCTGGCCTTCTTCAGCAGCGCGGCCGGCACGCGGGTTTCGTAATCCAGGGTCTTGGCAGGGGACAGCAGGAACAGCATGGGGTGGCGTCTCGGTCGGTGTTCAGTCGTCGTTCGGGGGGGAGGCGGGCATGCCGGCCACACCATCCGGGGCGGCGCCGAGGGCGGCCTGCCAGGTGCGCAGCGGGATGTGGGTTTTCAGGCGGTGCAGCGCGCGGGCGATCAGCACCGGGTGCAGTTCATGGGCGATGCCCTCGGCGATGTCGATGGTGGC
>Ga0136641_1000332_pt1 | contig 20363 bp, 16 predicted proteins | sample EliLak1302023Y_FD_115312 | JGI IMG/M metagenome (GOLD analysis project Ga0136641, IMG submission 115312) | Freshwater microbial communities from Elizabeth Lake, Yosemite National Park, California, USA - 13020-23Y | ecosystem: Environmental > Aquatic > Freshwater > Lake ...
AGACTGCAACGGCAGTATCTTCAATAATGTTCATGGGTTATGCCCTAATAAACAAAGTGGGCTCTATCGGCTAAAAGATATGGAGCGGGTGACCGGGATCGAACCGGCATGGCCAGCTTGGAAGGCTGGGGCTCTACCATTGAGCTACACCCGCATGTGGTGCTTCGAGGCTAAAGGTACTGGGTCGGTAAGAGATGAGTGAAATCTCGTCTAGACTCCTGCATTGCGCCTCGGGGCGTAGCGTAGTGGCTAGCGCGCCTGCTTTGGGAGCAGGAGACCGGGAGTTCGAATCTCCCCGCCCCGACCAGTTCTTTTTAACTCGTAACTTAATTAGGAGTATTTGTGAAAAGCACCGTCGAGACTCTTTCTCCAACTCGCGTTCGTCTTGATATTGAAGTTGCTTACACAGAAATGACTTCACACGTAGCTGATGCATATAAGAAGGTAGCTACTCAAGTAAACATTCCTGGTTTCCGTAAAGGAAAAGTTCCATCATCAATGATCGATCAGCGCGTAGGTCGTGGAACTGTTTTGGATGAGGCGATCAATGCAGCGCTTCCAGATTTCTACGGTCAAGCAGCTCGTGAGCATTCAGTAGCTGTTATTGGCCGCCCAGTTGTAGATGTTAAAGAGTTTGTCGATAACGAGAAGCTTGTCTTTACTGTTGAAGTAGATGTTCGCCCAGAAGTAACGTTGCCTGATTTCTCAAAGATCGTTATCGATGTTGATGATGTCGCAGTTAATGAAGAAGACATCGATGAGCAAGTTGAATCATTGCGCACACGTTTTGGGACTTTAACAATCGTGGAACGTGCAGTTGTTAATGGCGACTTTGCAACACTTGATATGAATGCCTTTATCAATGGCGAAACTGTCGATGGTGGACAAGCTAATGATCTTTCTTACGAAGTTGGTTCAGACAAGATGATCCCTGGTCTTGATGAGATTTTGATTGGCATGAATGTTGGCGATACAAAGCGCTTTGAAACTGAGCTTGTTGGTCAGCAAGAAGGCGAAAAGGGCGAAGTGGAAGTAACTGTCAAGGCCGTTAAAGAGCGCGAACTTCCACCGGTTGATGATGCTTTTGCAAAGTTGGCTTCAGAGTTCGACACCCTTGCTGAACTTCGCGAAGATTTCCGCGAGCGTCTAGGCCGCGTTAAGAAGATGGAACAAGGTGCACAAGCACGCGATCGCTTAGTTGAAAAACTATTAGCCGATCTTGATATTCCAGTCCCTGATCATTTAGTTGAACTAGAAGTAAATGATCACCTTGAGGGCGAAGGTCGTATGGAAGATGCTGAACACCGTGCCGAAGTTGATGGCCAAGTTCGCTCATCATTGAAGTCAGATTTCTTGCTTGATGCAATCGTTCAAACTGAAGATGTTCAAGTCACTGAAGTTGAATTAACTGAATACTTAGTCCGCACATCACAGCGTTATGGAATGGCTCCTCAGCAATTTGCTGAAGAACTTCAAAAGGCTGGGCAGATTTCACAGTTAGTTGCCGAAGTAACGCGCGCAAAGGCTTTGGCCTCAGTTCTTGGTCGCATTACTGTTAAAGATCCTTCTGGCGCCGTTATCGATCTTGAAGCGTTGCGATCACAGCCAACACCTGCTGATTTAGTCGAAGAGGCTTAATACTCTTTAGCCCTGAGCGAACATCGCCCAGTTCACGCTCCTATTTCGCGATATTGGGAAGCATTTAGTCCCCAATATTGTTAGGGTCACTACAGGTAATAAATTGCAACTAGGAGGAAAAGCCACGTGGATTTAGACAGCAAAATGAAAGACCAGATTTACAACCGCTTGCTCGAGGAGCGCATTGTTTTCTTGTCAGGTGAAGTCCGCGATGAGATGGCCAATATGGTCTGTGCTCAATTACTTCTTCTGTCTTCTTTGGATCCCAAGAAAGATATTTTCATGTACATCAACTCACCAGGCGGATCTGTAACTGCGGGTATGGCTATCTTTGACACCATGGAATTAATTCCAAATGATGTAGCGACAGTTACCTTTGGAATGGCTGCATCAATGGGTCAGTTCCTTCTCACTTCGGGAACAAAGGGAAAGCGTTATGCAACTAGTAGCTCTCGCATTTTGATGCACCAGCCACTTGGTGGAATTGGTGGAACAGCCATTGATATTCGTATTCAGGCAGAACAAATGGCGATTACAAAGCAAACTCTTTCAGAGCTAAACGCTTTGCATACTGGTCAGAGCCTAGAAAAGATTCTTGCAGACTCAGATCGCGATAACTGGTTCAACGCCGCTGATGCAAAGGATTATGGCTTTGTAGATGATGTCGTTTCATCTTTGGGGCAAATCACTGGAGGAAAAGCGTAATGACTATTCAAGAGATTAATTCACGCTATGTTCTTCCAACCGTTGAAGAAAAAACCGCCTATGGATATAAGCGTCAAGATCCATACACAAAGTTATTTGAAGAGCGCATCATTTTCATGGGTCAACCAATCGATGACACAGTTGCAAACGATGTTATGGCACAGCTATTGACTCTGGAATCTATGGATCCAGATCGTGACATCATGATCTACATCAACTCACCTGGTGGATCTTTCACTGCGCTGACTGCAATTTATGACACCATGCAGTTTGTGCGCCCAGATATCAGCACTATTTGCTTGGGTCAAGCTGCATCTGCAGCAGCGGTAATTCTTGCAGGAGGTGCAAAGGGCAAGCGATATGCACTGGAACATTCTCGTATTTTGATTCACCAACCTTCATCAGAAGGTGGCGGTCAGGCATCTGATATCGAAATTCAAGCTCGCGAAATCGATCGAATCACTCGCCTGCAAGAAGATCTTTTATCACGCCACGTTGTGAAATCATCTGAAGAGATTCGCAAAGACATCGAGCGCGACAAGATTCTTACAGCTGCAGAAGCTGTTGAATACGGAATCATCGATCAGGTATTGGCCTCACGTAAGGCAAAGCCAGTTAAGTAATTATCTTTATGAAACTATTTGAGGCGGGCTCCCTTTGGTCTTACAAGGGATACCGTCTCTTTTGGTTTTCTACAACCATTTTCGTTTTAGGTGCAACGGCTTTTCCAATTGCATTGGCAGTCACCATTCTTGATGCTGGTGGAAGTGCAACAACTTTAGGTTTAATTCTTGGCGCACGTATTTTATCTGGCGTAGTTTTTGCGCCATTTGCTGGCGTATGGGTGGATCGCTTACCTCGCAAACAAGTGATGATCACGGCAGATTTATTTAGAGCAGCAATTGTTTTATCAATGGTCTTTATCTCTGCGCCAATGATGCCGCATTATTTATTGGGCCTTGGGGTTTTTGTAATGGGAATTGGTGATGCATTCGGTGCAGCCTCGGCTGGTGCATTCTTGCCATCGCTATTGCCAGAAGAAATGTTGCCGGCTGGCAATGTGGCACGCGGGGTAGTAGTTCGTATGGCATCAATCATTGGTCCTGGAATAGGGGGATTATCAGTATTTCTGATTGGCGGTCGAATGACTTTCTTGTTTACCGCTATTGCTTTCTCCTTTGGAACCTATTTCTTGGCACAGATTAAAGAAGATGTGAATTCAGATAAGAAGGCCCAAGAACCATTCCTCACTGAACTGCGCGAAGGTCTGCGCACTGTTTGGGAGATCAAATGGGTTGGCGCCATGATTGCAATGGCATCAGTCCAACTCATGGTTGTTTTAGCGGCCGAGAATGTTTTGTTGCCGGTTATTACTCGGCGCGAATTTCATACCAATACCGTCTTTGCCTTATCGGCAGCGGCGTTTTCTGTTGGCGGAATAATTTCCGCCGTTGCCTGCGTGAAACTTAAAATAAAACACGAGGGGCGATTTTCAGTTCTCGTTTGGGCATTGCTCATCATTGCGCCACTGTCCTTAGCTTTTCCAGTAAATGAATATGTAGTCGTCTTGGCATATTTGCTGGCAGGTTTTTCAGTGGGTCCTTGGGAGGCGTTCTGGAACTCTGCGATTCAACGTGAAATTCCTCAAGAGTTACAAGGGCGAGTTTTTAGTATTGATCACATGGGCACATCTGGATTAATGCCATTAGGGATGGCCCTTGTTGGCCCGGCAGTGATTCTCTTTGGCGAAAAGAATTTACTGATTGGGGCATCTATTTTTCACGTCATTATTTGTTTGTTGGTTTTGATGGTTCCCGGGGTAAAAGATATGAAAGCGCCAACTAATTATTCTCAGGGCGAACAGGGTTAAGCGTAAAAACCCGCACATAAAAACCGTTAAGAATCTAAAATTTACCCATGACCAGAATCGGCGAAACAAGCGACCTGCTGAAGTGTTCCTTCTGCGGAAAAACCCAGAAGCAAGTAAAGAAACTTATTGCGGGACCTGGCGTATACATCTGCGATGAATGTATCGAACTGTGTAATGAGATCATTGTTGAAGAGCTCTCCGAAGCTTCTTCCCTTGGCTTAGCTGAACTTCCAAAGCCACAAGAAATTTTTGAATTCTTAGATCAATATGTAATAGGGCAAAATCGCGCAAAGAAGTCTTTATCGGTCGCCGTTTATAACCACTACAAGCGCGTTCAAAGTGGAAACCGTGAAGATCAAATTGAATTAGCTAAATCAAATATCTTGTTACTCGGCCCAACTGGCTGCGGTAAAACTCTTATGGCACAAACTCTAGCCCGCATGCTCAATGTTCCTTTTGCAATTGCTGATGCAACAGCTCTGACTGAAGCAGGTTATGTCGGTGAAGATGTTGAAAACATTTTGCTTAAGCTTTTACAAGCTGCGGACTACGATGTTAAGAAAGCTGAAACTGGCATCATCTACATTGATGAAATCGATAAGGTCGCGCGAAAGTCTGAAAATCCATCCATCACACGCGATGTTTCAGGTGAAGGCGTACAGCAGGCTTTGCTTAAAATTCTAGAAGGAACAGTTGCTTCCGTGCCACCTCAAGGTGGTCGCAAGCACCCACATCAAGAGTTTATTCAAATCGATACAACAAATGTCTTGTTCATTGTTGGAGGGGCATTCTCTGGACTTGAAAAGATTATTGAAAGCCGCGTCGGAAAGTCTGGCGTTGGCTTTAATGCAACGTTACAAGATGCATCAGATAAGAATCGCAAAGATATATTTGCCGACGTCATGCCTGAAGATTTATTGAAATTTGGAATGATTCCTGAGTTCATCGGTCGTCTGCCAGTTCTAACAAGTGTAGAAAACTTAGATAAAGAAGCGCTGATGCAGATTCTGACTGAGCCAAAAAATGCTCTAGTTAAGCAATACCAGCGTTTATTTGATTTGGATAACGTTGAACTTGAATTCGATAGTGAAGCCCTTGATGCAATTGCTGATTTGGCTTTAGATCGCGGAACAGGTGCTCGTGGACTTCGCGCGATCATGGAATCCGTCCTTTTGAGTGTGATGTATGACGTACCAAGCCGTGCAGATGTATCAAAGGTCGTTGTAAACAAAGATTGCATCGAAAATGGGGCGCAACCGACATTTATTAAACGCACTGGAGATATTCCAAAGCGTTCACGCGGAGCAAAGGGTCAAGAGGAGAAGAGCGCATAATCTAGACTGCTCCTTATGTCCGGCGACCTAGCTTCCAGTTTTTCACCAGCTGATATCGAAGCACCCCTCTATAAAAAGTGGGTGAGCGCTGGTTATTTCACTGCAGATGCAGCATCAACTAAGCCGGCTTTCTCAATTGTTTTGCCGCCACCTAACGTGACAGGTGTTTTACATATCGGTCACGCCCTTGATCAAACTTTGCAAGATTGTTTGTCGCGCATGAAGCGCATGAAAGGCTTTGAAGTTTTATGGTTACCTGGAATGGACCATGCAGGTATTGCAACGCAAAACGTTGTAGAAAAACAATTAGCTACTGAAGGAAAATCCCGTCACGATTTAGGTCGCGAAGAGTTTGTTAAGAAAGTTTGGGATTGGAAAGCTGAATCTGGTGGCGCAATTCTTGAACAGATGAAGCGCCTGGGTTCATCTGTTGATTGGTCACGCGAGCGTTTCACAATGGATGAAGCGATGTCTAACTCGGTTGTCACTCTATTTAAGAAGATGCATGATGCTGGTTTAATTTATCGCGCAGAGCGAATTATTAACTGGTGTACACGTTGTTTAACTGCGCTATCTGATATTGAAGTTGAGCACCATGATGATGCTGGTGAATTTGTTTCAGTGCGATACGGAGAAGGCGAACAAAGTATTACGGTTGCAACTACGCGTCCAGAGACGATGATGGGCGATGGCGCAGTTGCAGTTCACCCAGATGATCCGCGATATAAGCACATGGTTGGCACATCAGTATTGCTACCACTTGTTAACCGCATGATTCCAATTATTGCCGATGAATTAGTTGATCCGGATTTTGGAACTGGTGCGGTAAAAGTAACTGCAGCCCACGATCCAAATGACTTTGAGATGGCAGTCCGCCATAACGTTCCATTCGTAGTAATCATGAATGAACACGGCGTAATGGATGGCACGGGTACTGAGTTTGATGGCATGGATCGCTTTGAAGCGCGCGTTGCCGTTGTTGAAAAACTTCGCTCTTTAGGACGCATTGTTGCTGAAAAGCGTCCATATATTCACGCAGTTGGTCACTGTTCTCGTTGTGATACAACGGTTGAACCGCGTTTATCTAAGCAATGGTTTGTGAAAGTTGCACCACTTGCAAAAGCTTCAGCCGATGCCGTTCGCAATGGTTCGGTGACAATTGAACCTAAAGAATTGGAACCACGTTATTTTGATTGGGTCGACAACATGCACGACTGGTGTATTTCACGTCAGTTGTGGTGGGGACATCGAATTCCAGTTTGGTATGGACCAAATAATGAAGTTGTAGTTGTTGGTCCGGGGGAGAACGCTCCGGCTGGCTGCACGCAAGATCCAGATGTTTTAGATACATGGTTCTCTTCAGGGCAATGGGCATTTTCAACTTTTGGTTGGCCAGAAAAAACCGCCGATCTTGCAAAGTTTTACCCAACGTCAGTTCTTGTAACTGGATACGACATCTTGTTTTTCTGGGTAGTTCGTATGATGATGATGAGTACTTTTGCGATGGATGGCGTTCCACCTTTTAAAACCATCATGTTGCACGGCTTAGTTCGCGATCAATTTGGTAAAAAGATGTCTAAGAGTCGCGGAAATGTGATTGACCCAATCGAGTTTATGGATAAGTACGGGGCCGATGCGCTGCGATTCACGTTAGCACGTGGAGCAAACCCAGGTACTGATCAAGCACTTGCCGAAGATTGGATTGGTGGTTCTCGTAACTTTGCCACCAAGCTGTGGAATGCGACGCGATTTGCCATGATGAATGGCGCAACAGTTGAAGGTGAATTACCTGCAATTGATTCACTCAATGCCGTCGATAAGTGGATTCTAAGTCGCTTGTCTGAAACTATTTCACAGGCTGATTCACTCCTTGAAAAATATGAGTTTGCGCGCGCTTGCGAGATTTTATATCACTTTGCTTGGGATGATCTGTGCGACTGGTACTTAGAACTTTCTAAAGAGGTATTTGCCGGAACTGATTCAGCCAAGACAAAGCGCGTTTTAGGACATGTTCTAGATCAATTGCTCAGACTGCTGCACCCAGTTATGCCCTTTATTACTGAGGAGCTTTGGACAACTTTGACCGGTGGGGAATCTCTAGTAGTTGCACAATGGCCAGTAGCGAGCGCTGCCCACGTTGATAAAGCATCTGAAAAGTTAGTTGCACAGATGCAAGAAATTATTACTGATGTCCGTCGATTCCGTAATGACCAAGGAATTAAAACTTCGGCAAAAATTCCGGCACGATTTGTTGCTAAAGGTGCAATTTCAGAATACGCAAGCGCTATGGCATTTGTATTGCGCCTTGAACTGGGCGAGATCACCCCGAGTGCCAAAGTTGAAATTGGATCGATTCAAGTCGAGTTTGATTTAACTGGCTCAATTGATGTTGTAGCCGAACGTGCGCGTCTAGAAAAAGATTTAGCTGCTTCACAAAAAGATAAACAAACTGCAGAAGTTAAGTTAAATAATGAAGGTTTCATGGCCAAAGCCCCAGAATCTGTTGTCGTTGAGATCCGTGAACGTTTAGCGAAAACAAGTGCCGATATTGAACGCATCACGGCGCAGCTTGCAGCATTGCCACACGCATGATTATTTCACCCGATGATCAAGAGCGTGTTGACGCTATAGAGCAGGCGTTACTCGCGCGTTGGCCAGAAACGCGCATTGCTCCATCTACTGAACGAATTGCCGCGCTCACCGATATTTTGGGTTCACCGCAGTTAACGTATCCAACAATTCATGTTGGTGGAACAAATGGAAAAACTACAACCACTCGGATGATTGATTCGCTGCTATTTGCACATGGATTACGGACCGGGCGATTTACTAGTCCGCACCTAGAAACGTATCGCGAACGAATTGCAATTAATGGTGAACCAATTGATCCCAAAGAATTGATCTTTGTCTACAACGATATTGCCGCGTATTTAGATTTAATGGATACAAAATTTGAACATCCAATCTCGTTCTTTGAAGCTGTAACAGCTTTAGGCTTTGCTGCATTTGCCGAACACCCAGTAGATGTTGCCGTCATTGAAGTTGGAATGGGTGGGGAGTGGGATGCCACAAATGTTATTGATGCTGATGTGTCAGTAATGATGCCAATCGGCTTTGATCACATGGAATATCTGGGCAATACGTTGCATGAAATTGCCTCAACTAAAGCCGGAATAATTAAAGAAGGTGGATTCATAGTTTTAGCTCAGCAAGAACCTGACGCAGCAAAAGAGCTCATCAGGAAGGCCGCTGAAGTTGGCGCTGATGTGGTTCGTGAAGGTATGGAATATTCAGTGGCATCGCGTGCAATTGCGGTGGGTGGGCAGTTGTTAACTATTCAAGGTTTGCACGATACGTATGATGAAATTTTCTTACCGCTACATGGCAAGCATCAAGCTGCAAATGCTGCCAGCGCCCTTGTGGCAGTTGAGGCTTTCTTTGGTGATCAACCGTTAGATCTTGAAGCAGTGCGCGCTGGTTTTGCTGCCGTTACTTCACCTGGACGATGCGAAGTTGTTCACCGCGAACCAACTGTGATTTTAGATGCGGCACACAATCCACACGGTGCTAAAGCTTTAGCCGATACTTTGAAGAGTGAGTTCAACTTCGACGAGATAGTTGCAGTAGTTGGTGTATTTGGCGATAAAGATGCCGTCGGTATTTTGCAGGAGCTCGAATCCATTGTTGACCACGTTATTGTCACGCAGAGCACTTCTTCTCGAGCAATGCCGTCATCAGAGTTAGAAAAAATCGCTTCCACAATTTTTGGTAAAGATAGAGTTTTTGAAGTGAGTAATTTAGATGCAGCTTTGGATCGTGCTGTTGCCAATGCTATTCGACCATTGAGTGAGGATACGGTTGGAATTCTTGTAACTGGATCAGTTGTCACAGTTGGTGAAGCACGAACATATCTACGAAAGAAGTTTGCACAGTGAAAGTTTTAGGAGCCGCAGTTCTTGTTATGGAGAGCATGGTTTTAGGTTTTGCAATTTTATTAGCAACTAAATCTCATTCTGCAACTGCCTTGATCTATGGTTCAGTAGTTTCGTTACTTCTTTTTCTCACTGCGGGAACTCTCAAACGACGCACAGGTTTCTATATCGGCTCCTTGATGCAAATTTTCATGATTTCATTTGGCTTTGTGATTCCAGCCTTTTTTCTCATTGGGGTGATATTTGTAGCTCTCTGGGCCGCAGCCATCATCGTGGGCCGCAAGGGCGAAGCTGCTCGCGCAGCCCTCGTGGCACAAGCAGGCACAAAGGCCTAATAGACTAGGCCCGTGAGCACAGAGAAAACCCTGATCCTAGTTAAGCCAGACGGAGTCCGTCGTGGTTTAGTTGGCGAAGTTATTTCCCGTGTTGAAACAAAGGGATATTCCATTGAAGCATTGCGAATGCTCAATGCAGATCGTGCATTACTTGAAAAACATTACGCAGAACATGTTGGTAAACCATTTTATGAACCATTAGTTGAGTTCATGATGTCCGGACCGATTGTTGCGATTGTTGCGTCGGGTAATCGTGTTATCGAAGGTTTCCGTTCCTTAGCTGGTGTTACAGATCCAACTCTTGCTGCGCCAGGAACTATTCGTGGTGACTTAGCTCGTGATCAAGGCACCAAAGTTGTACAAAATATTGTGCATGGTTCAGATTCACCAGAATCTGCTGCGCGCGAGATCCAAATTTTCTTCCCTAATTAATCAAGGAGTAAAACGAATGTCATCTCAGAACAAAATGTCATTTATCGGCCGTGACATGGCCGTTGACTTAGGAACAGCCAACACGCTTGTTTATGTGCGTGGACGTGGCATTGTTTTGAATGAGCCATCTGTAGTTGCAGTTAACCAAGATACTGGCGGCATTTTAGCTGTCGGTCTTGAAGCAAAAAAGATGATTGGTCGTACTCCGGGAAATATCGTCGCAATTCGCCCACTTAAAGATGGTGTTATTGCAGATTTTGAAACTACTGAGCGCATGTTGCGTTACTTCATCCAAAAGGTTCACCGTCGTCGCTACTTGGCTAAGCCACGTATCGTTGTGTGTGTTCCTTCAGGTATCACTGGAGTAGAACAGCGCGCAGTAAAAGATGCTGCTTATGCGGCAGGTGCACGCAAGGTTTACATTATTGAAGAGCCAATGGCAGCAGCAATCGGTGCTGGACTTCCTATCCATGAACCAACTGGAAACATGGTTGTAGATATTGGTGGAGGAACAACTGAAGTTGCGGTTATTTCATTGGGTGGAATCGTTACCTCGCTTTCAATTCGTGTTGGCGGCGATGAGCTCGATCAATCGATTATTACTTGGGTTAAGCGTGAATTCTCGCTACTTTTGGGAGAGCGCACTGCTGAAGAAATTAAAATGGCTATCGGTTCGGCTTACCCACTTGCCGGTGAAAACGATGCTGAAATTCGTGGTCGTGATTTAGCAACTGGTTTGCCAAAGACAATCGTTGTATCAGCTGCAGAAATCCGTAAAGCTTTGGAAGAACCAGTTAATGCAATCGTTAACGCAGTGAAGAGTACCCTTGATAAAACTCCTCCTGAGCTTGCATCAGATTTGATGGATCGCGGAATTGTTCTCACAGGTGGGGGAGCATTACTTAAGGGTCTTGATGAGCGACTTCGCAAAGAAACTGGAATGCCAATTCATATTGCAGAGCGTCCATTGGATGCTGTTGTAGAAGGTTCCGGTAAGTGCATCGAAGAGTTTGAGGCTTTAGAGAAGGTCTTAATCTCCGAACCACGTCGATAGGTTTAATAGAAGATGCGATACGGCGGTGAGGGTCGTACCCGTCTTCTCTTAATTATCCTAATTGTCACCTCCCTCTTCCTTATTACTTTGGATTTGCGTGGAGTTTCAGTTTTAAATGGCGCGCGTCAAGGCACCCAGTTCGTGCTTTCTCCATTTCAAAAAGCTGGAAATGTCGTCCTGACTCCAGTAAAGAATTTCTTTTCCGACGTAACTCACTTAGGTCGCACACGCAATCAAATTGCACAACTTCGCGCAGATAACTCAAAACTTAAGGCGGATTTACTGAACCGCAAGAGCGCTGATGCGCAACTATTACAGTTAAAAAAGATTTTGGATTTAGCTGGTACTGCAGGTTATAAAGTTATCAATGCTCGAGTAATTAGCCAGGGTTCCAGCGAATCATTTTCACAAACAGTAACAATTGATATTGGTTCAAATGCCGGGATAAAACCAAATATGACTGTGCTTTCCCAACAAGGAATTGCTGGCGTCGTAAAGACGGTGTATCCAAATTCAGCATTAGTAATGCTGGCAACCGACCCATCTTTTAGAATTGGCGTACGTATTGCCCGCACACAGCAAATAGGTATTTTGGCTGGCCGAGGTTCACGTTCAGGTGTACTGCAGCTGCTCGATAACCTCACTAATGTCAGCGTTGGAGATGTGTTGTTAGCGCGTGGGAGTGTTGCAAATCAACCTTTTGTTCCCGGAGTACCCGTTGGATATGTAACGGCAGTTGATAACTCTGCCGGAGAAATCGCGCAAACTGGATCAGTTCGCTATTACACAAATTTTGGCAACCTAGGTGTGGTTGCGATAGTTGTAGGTGCGCCAACTTCTAATCCAGGTGATGCATTAATTCCGCCAAAACCAAAGCCCACTCCAATTCCAACAGTCACGGTTTATGTAACACCATCACCGTCACCAACTAAGTAGCGGATATGTTCACTCGCAAAATAGCCGTGGGATTTTCACTACTTGCTGCAGTCTTTATTTTTCAAGAATCAGTGATGAATCAATTCCGCTTACCGGGAAGCGGGTTCTCAGTTTTCTTAATTCTGGTATTTACTTGGTCGGCAATAAGCACCCCGGAGATTGCTCTACTCACTGGATTTAGCGCTGGAATTTTGTTGGATTTAGCACAGGGATCTGATGGGCCAATTGGCCAATGGACCCTGATTTTAGTTTTAGTTTGTTACGGAGTTTCTTATTTTGGCGAAGGCAACATAAATGGCAATCCACTTGGTATTGTCTTTTTTGTCGTCAGCGCGAACTTTGTAGCCCACATCCTTTTTCTGGCTAGTGGAGCGCTTTTAGGTGTTCAAGTTGGAAGTCTGGGACAAGTTCTTTTAACTTTGTTTGGAACTTCGGTTTGGACGTTGGCAATTACACCCATACTGCTGCCTGTGTTTTCTAAAGCTCACGAGATTATTTTTGATTCTCGGACGTCACTATGAACCAACGTTCCCGTTTGAGTTTACTCGTCGTACAGGTACTCATAGTTTCACTAGTAGTGGCCTTATTTGGACGTTTGTTTTATTTACAAATCGCCGCTGGACCAAAATATCGTGATGCAGCATTAAGTATTCAAAGCCGAGATGTTGTTTCTCCAGCTACGCGCGGATTAATCGTTGATTCATCAGGTGTTCCATTAGCCCTTAATAAGGTGGGTTTAGCCATCACCGTAGATCGAATTGCCATTGATAAACAATCCGATAAAGGTGTCGCAGTTTTAGAACATTTAGCCACGCTATTGAAATTGAAGTACGCCGATGTCTATCGAAATACGCGTTTATGTGGAGAGCTACCTAAGGGTGACAAGACTGGTTGTTGGACGGGTTCGCGTTATCAACCTATTCCAATTACTAAAGAAGCCGATCCACAAATTGCATTGCAAATAGTTGAACGATCCGATCAATTTCCTGGTGTAGATGCGCAGCCAATGGCAATTCGAAGTTATCCAGGAATAGATGGTGTCAATGGCGCACATGTTTTGGGTTATGTAGGACCACTCACAGATGCCGATTTAGCTAAGGGAAATGGTCACCAGTATTTCCGAAGTGAAGTTATTGGTAAAGATGGTTTAGAAGTTCAATACGATTCATTTTTGCGTGGGACACCTGGCATTAGAACGGTTATCGTAGATCGCAAAGAAGCGATTACTCGTGAAAGTCAAAACTCGAAACCAATTGCCGGAGATCACTTAGTAACAAGTTTAGATGTTCGCTTGCAGGCAGCAGCAGAAAAAGCTTTACAAGATGCAGTAAATCGGGGACGTGCCAGTGGATACACATCTGATTCCGGTGCGGCAATTGTTATGGATGTTAAGACTGGCGAAATTTTAGCTTTGGCCTCATACCCAACGTATGATCCAAATATCTTTGAAAAAGGTTTAACGGTTTCGCAAGCTGCTGATCTATTTAGCGCTAAGAAATCGGTTCCGGCACTCAACCGTGCATTGCAAGGCTTATTTGCCCCAGCTTCTACTTTTAAATCAGTCTCGGTTGTAGCTGCAGCCGCAGCTGGTTACAACTTAAATGGCTCGTATGACTGTCCGTCAGAAGTTCAAGTGGGTAATAGAGCATTCCAAAACTTTGATAGCAAAAACCAGGGCCGAATGAATTTAAAGCAAGCAATCGCCGTTTCCTGCGACACGTTGTGGTACAAAATCGCTTTTGATCAATGGCTCAAAGATGGTGGACTGAACCCCAAATCTAATCCAAATGACTACTTCTTTAAAGCCGCGCAGGGCTTTAACATCACGCAAAAAGTAGGAATCGATCTGCCCTCTGAATCAACCTCACGCTTAGCCGATCGCACGTATAAGGAGAGTTGGTTCCAGCAAAATAAAGATTTCTATTGCAACTACAAGACACGTGCCCCTAAATCACAACAGACTCCTTTCTTAGTTCTTTTGGCTTCAGAAAACTGTGTTGATGGTGACAAAGTTCGTGCCGGAGATGCAGTGAACTTTTCAATCGGCCAGGGCGATACCGTTGTAACGCCATTGAAATTAACCCAGATGTATGCCGCAATCGCTAACGGTGGAACAATTTGGCAAGCTTTGATTGGTAAAGCAATCGTTAAAACCGACGGCACAGTTGTTAAAACTATGACGCCAAAGATTCTGGGTAAAATTAATACCGCGCCATCAACGATCGCGTTTTTACATAGCGCGCTGCGTGAAGTTGTAGTGAGTGGAACTGCGGCCGGAGTATTTGCAGGTTTTCCTATTGAAGTAAGTGGCAAGACTGGAACGGGTCAAGTCTTTGGAACTAACCCAAATGGTTCACAAAAAGATGACACGTCATGGTTTGCTTCATATGCTCCAAGTAAAAATCCACGGTATGCAGTTGTCATGATGGTTGGTCAAGGTGGATTTGGTGCATCGACTTCAGGTGTTGGTGTGCGACATATCTATGAAGCTCTTTTTGGTGTTAAAGGCAATACAGTTATTCCTGGCGCAGCGATATTTCCAAATGGTGCTCCTCCAGTTAAGTTGCCTAAAATATCTCCAGCCACAAAACCGAAGGGGACGCCATGAGTGAAATAGCTGCCAGAGCGCGTCTCTATCGCCGAACTCGGACATCGATTTTTCATGGCTTTGATCCAATTCTCACTGCAGCTGTTGGCTTATTACTTTTTATTGGAACGCTGTTGGTTTATGCAGCAACCCGCGATTGGTATTCACACAATGGTTTAGATCCGCAGTATTACTTGAAGCGCCATGTTATTAACATTGCAATTGGCGTACTTTTAGCTTATGGAACGACCGTAATTGACTATCGACTCTTACGTGCATACATGCCATTTGTTTGGGGTTTCGGAGTTCTCGGACTGATTGTTGTTTTAATTCCAGGTCTGGGAAGCACGGTCAACGGGGCTAAAGCATGGATTTCCCTTCCGGGGGGTTTTCAAATTCAGCCGGCAGAGTTAGCCAAAATTTCTATCATCCTTGGAATGTCCATGATTTTATCTGAACGCACGCATGACAGTGATGAACCCAGATCACGAGATGTGATTCAGGCTTTAGCGGTGGCTGCGCTTCCTATTCTTTTAATTTTGTTACAACCAGATATGGGAACGGTTTTTATTATTTCGGTCTCAGTTGTAACGATTATTGCCGTATCTGGCGCTTCATCTAAGTGGGTTGCAGGTTTAATTTTAGTTGCCCTACTTGGTGCATTTGTAGCAACTAAAGCTGGAGTTATCAGCGATTATCAAGTTAAACGTTTACAGACTTTCGTTAATCCAACCGCTGATACTCAAGGCACTGGTTATCAACTACGCCAAGCACGAATCACCGTTGGTTCCGGCGGATTAATTGGAACTGGATTATTTAATGGACCACAAACTAATGGTCGATTTGTACCTGAACAGCAGACGGACTTTATTTTTACGGTAGCTGGTGAAGAGCTTGGATTCTTAGGTAGCGGACTGATTGTCTTGCTGTATCTGATTATTTTGATGCGATCATTTGCGATTGCGCGAAGAACTAATGATCCTTTTGGGCGATTAGTTACAACTGGAGTAATTGCTTGGTTTGCATTTCAGATTTTTGAAAATGTTGGAATGACGTTAGGTCTGATGCCAATGACCGGAGTGCCTTTGCCATTTATGTCATATGGTGGATCCTCGATGTTTGCCACCTTGATTGGTTTTGGCCTTTTGCAGAACGTTCACGCTCGTTCTCGAGGCTGAACTAGGTAAATCAGCCCTCTATCTGTCATACTGAGGGCACATAGTTCAGCGCGGCCCGCGAAACCTTCGCGACACAAGCCCAGCGCGAACAGGTAAGAAAAACCTACACAGGATTTTTTTTAACGAGATAAGCGTTGTAAAAGACGCATAGAGGATTTGGTGCCATGGCGATTGAGCCTAAAACACCGCGCAAGCGTGCGGTTAAGAAAACTTCAGCTAAGGCTGAAGCAACAACGACTGATGTAATCAGTGAAGAACCCAAGAAAGCTACGCGCAAAAAAGCTGCTGTACCGGTTCCAGTATTTCAAGCTGCCCCAGATAAGCCAGTGGCAAAAGCGCCACGCAAAAAAGCTGAAGCTGCACCTGCACCTGATGCACCTGCGGCTGAAAGTACAAGTGATAATTCAGATCGCCCAGATCGTAATCGCCGTCGCCGTCGAGGTGGCCGTGGTCGCCGTAAGCCAGGTGCAGAAGGCGCAGTCGCACAGGATTCAGGTAGCGAAGTTGAAGAAGAAAGCGCTGATGCAGAAGGTGCAACACATCGTCGTCGTCGCCGTCGTCGTTCAGCCGGAGATGCAGAAGGCGTAACTCCTGGCGAAACAATTGAAGAAGATGGCGTACTAACTGTTGTTAAAGTCCGCGAAGTTCGTGAACGTCCAGCCCGACCAGCTCGTACCGAACGCCCAGATCGCAATGATCGCCGTGGTGGTCGACGTGATCGCAATGAACGTGGCGGCCGTGCTGAATATCGCGAGCCATATCGCAAGCGCCCAACAATTATTACTGATGGTGAATTCTTAGCCCGCCGCGAAAATGTTGATCGCGAAATGTTAGTTCGCCAGATTGCCGATCGTACTCAGATTGCCGTTATTGAAGATGGCGTAATGGTTGAACACTACGTTAACCGCAATAGCAATGTTTCTTACGTGGGTAACGTGTACTTAGGTCGCGTTCAAAACGTTCTTCCATCAATGGAAGCAGCATTCGTTGATATTGGTAAAGGTCGTAACGCCGTTCTTTATGCTGGTGAAGTTAACTGGGATGCTGCAGGTATTTCAGAGTCTGAACCTCGCAAAATTGAAACCGTATTAAAAACTGGGCAACCTGTATTAGTTCAAGTAACTAAGGATCCAATCGGACAAAAGGGTGCACGTTTAACCAGCCAAATTTCCTTGCCTGGTCGCTATGTTGTCTATGTTCCTGGTGGCGGCATGTCAGGTATTTCAAAGCGTTTACCTGAAACGGAACGAACACGTTTGAAAGCAATTTTGAAAAACTTAATTCCTGAAGAAGCCGGCGTAATTGTTCGTACTGCTGCCGAAGGCGTGAGCGAAGAAGATTTAACCAATGATGTCGCACGTTTAAAGGCTCAATGGGATGACATTTATGCCAAGACACAGAACACTAATTTCAATCCACCAGTGGCGTTGTATCAGGAACCTGATCTAGCTGTTCGCGTTATCCGCGATATCTTCAACGAAGATTTCCGCAAGTTAACGGTTCAAGGCGCAACGGCTTGGGATGAAGTCACCAGTTACCTAGGTTTCATCGCACCAGAGTTAACAACTAAGATTGAAAAGTACACAGGTACTGGCGATCTTTTTGCTGACTTCCGTGTTGAAGAACAGTTAGCGAAAGCATTTGATCGCAAGGTTTACTTGCCTTCAGGTGGTTCATTGGTTATTGACCGCACCGAAGCCATGATTGTTATCGACGTTAACACCGGTAAATTCATTGGTAAGGGTGGAAACCTTGAAGAGACGGTTACTAAGAACAACTTAGAAGCTGCCGAAGAAATTGCACGTCAACTTCGTCTACGTGACTTAGGTGGAATTGTTGTAATTGACTTCATTGACATGATTCTTGAATCAAACCGCGAAATGGTTCTGCGTCGACTTGTTGAATGTTTAGGTCGCGATCGCACAAAGCACCAAGTTGCTGAAGTTACTTCGCTTGGTCTAGTTCAAATGACCCGTAAGCGTGTTGGACAAGGTCTGATCGAAGCTTTCTCAACTACATGTGATGCATGTAGCGGACGTGGAATTCATATTCATATGGAGCCAGTAAAGATGAAGGCGCCAATGCCACAACTTGATGTTCCATCATCACAGCATGAAGATGCTGATGAAAAAGATGCCACGGAGCATGAGTTCCATGAATCCTTTAACTCTGATGAAAAGGCCGAGGCACCAGCCCAGACAAAGCCAGCAGGTGGGCGAAAGCGTCGACGTGCTTCATCCTCAGGCATAATTACCGCTTGATTTGAGCCTGAGGGCACTAACAGGTAACCTTTACCCCTTCACTAACCTAATAAGAGTTCGGAGTACCACAGCGTGGCAAATATTAAGTCTCAGATTAAGCGCATTAAGACTAACGAGAAGGCACGCCTTCGCAATAAGTCTGTGGGCTCATCTATCAAGACCGCTGTGCGTAAATTCAAAGATGCAGTAACTGCTGGAGATTCAGCTGTAATCACAACTGAACTTCGCACCGCATCAAAGGCGCTAGACGTTGCCGTGCAGAAGGGTGTTCTTCATAAGAACGCTGCTGCAAACAAGAAGTCATCAATGGCTAAGGCAGCTGCCAAAGCCGGCGCACGTTAATTTTTCTTCGATCTTAAAGCGAGGCTAGGTTCATGCCTGCAATTTCACTTGCTAAGGCGCCACAACCAGCAGCAACTAATCCGGCGCAGATTCGTAATTTCTGCATCATTGCCCATATCGATCACGGTAAATCAACGCTTGCCGATCGAATGTTGGGAATTACCGAAGTTGTAGAAGCTCGTAATATGCGCGCGCAGTATCTAGATCGTATGGATATTGAACGCGAACGTGGAATCACAATTAAATCTCAAGCCGTTCGCTTGCCGTGGCGCAGTGGAATCGATGGCCAGGAATACATTCTGAACATGATCGATACACCGGGACACGTTGACTTTACTTATGAAGTTTCGCGCTCGCTAGCTGCCTGTGAAGGCGCGGTTTTACTTGTGGACTGTGCGCAAGGGATTGAAGCTCAAACTTTAGCTAACTTGTATTTAGCGATGGAAAACAATTTAACGATCATCCCAGTGCTTAATAAAATCGATTTACCAAATGCTCAACCTGAAAAATTTGCTGCAGAGCTAGCAAAACTCATTGGTTGCCAACCCGAAGATTGCTTGCGCGTTTCTGGCAAGACTGGTGACGGAGTTGCCGAACTTTTAGATCAAATCATTGCGCAAATTCCGGCACCAACTGGCGATGCAAATGCACCAGCACGCGCTTTAATTTTCGACTCAGTTTACGATGCTTATCGCGGTGTAGTCACTTATGTTCGCGTTATTGATGGGCACTTATCTCCACGTGAGCAGATCCAAATGTTTTCAACTGGCGTTCGTCACGAAGCGCTAGAAGTCGGTGTTATTTCACCTGAACCACTAGCGTCAAAGGGTTTAGGCGTTGGCGAAGTAGGTTATTTAATTACAGGCGTAAAAGATGTGCGTCAGTCACGTGTAGGTGACACGATTACTACGTACAACAACCCAACTAAAGTTGCGCTTGCTGGATATAAAGATCCAAAGCCAATGGTTTTCTCAGGTCTTTTCCCACTTGATGGCGCTGATTTTCCAGTACTTCGCGAAGCGCTAGATAAATTGCAACTCAATGATGCCGCCCTTGTGTATGAACCAGAGAGCTCGGCAGCTTTAGGTTTTGGTTTCCGTTGTGGTTTCTTAGGTTTGCTTCACATGGAAATTGTGCGCGAACGTTTAGAGCGCGAACATAAATTAAATTTGATCTCGACCGCCCCTAACGTGGTTTACAACGTGACAATGGATGACGGAAAAGAAATTCGTGTTACGAATCCATCAGAATTCCCAGATGGCAAAGTCGCCGTAGTTAACGAGCCAATTGTTAAATCAACGATTCTGGCCCCTTCTGAATACATCGGAACCATTATGGAACTCTGCCAAGAGCGCAGAGGTATTTTGCTCGGTATGGACTACATCTCTGAAGATCGCGTAGAGATTCGATACGACTTACCGCTAGCTGAAATCGTTTTTGATTTCTTCGACCAACTCAAGTCTCGTACCAAAGGTTATGCATCCTTAGATTATGAAGACAAAGGCGAGGCTGAAGGCAATTTAGTGAAGGTCGATATTTTGCTGCAAGGTGAAGCCGTTGATGCATTTAGCGCCATTGTTCACCGCGATAAGGCTTATGCCTATGGTGTGATGATGACGGGCAAACTGCGCGAACTCATTCCTCGCCAGCAGTTTGAAGTTCCTATTCAGGCCGCAATTGGTTCTCGAATTATTGCTCGCGAAAGTATTCGCGCAATTCGTAAGGATGTTTTAGCTAAATGTTACGGTGGAGATATCTC
>Ga0136641_1000333_pt1 | contig 20343 bp, 22 predicted proteins | sample EliLak1302023Y_FD_115312 | JGI IMG/M metagenome (GOLD analysis project Ga0136641, IMG submission 115312) | Freshwater microbial communities from Elizabeth Lake, Yosemite National Park, California, USA - 13020-23Y | ecosystem: Environmental > Aquatic > Freshwater > Lake ...
TCCTCCTAGACCCAGCGCTTCAGCAACACCTTCGGCGGCACCATCAACAAATGCGACACCGTCGGTGGCACCATCAAAAAATGGACGTCCTCCTAGACCCAGCGCTTCAGCAACACCTTCGGCTTCAGCAACACCTTCGGCTTCAGCAACACCTTCGGCTTCAGCGAAACCCAGTTCAAACGGTAACTCTTTTTTTAGTCGCGCAACAAGTGCAACACAAGCCGCCGCTGCCGCCGTCGTCGCGGGCACAGCAGCTGCATTAGCATCGGGTTCTCAAGGTGCCAAGGTCAAACGTAATATAACATCGACATTTTCTTTATCTGGCAGGAGCCGTGGTTTACGTCAAACGATGGACACCGAGCACGCAACTGCCAGCGTTGCCGAGGCAGCAGCTGAAGAGGCAGGGCAGACATTAATGCAACAATACGGAGCAACAGTAGGCTCTATAGCAGCCGGCGCAGTTGCAGGTGCCGCAATTCTTGCCTTAATACCAAGGGGTTCCAATGGACCAAACGAATTAAATATAGCGGCTCGCGCCGAAGCAGATAAAGTAGTCGCATTACAGAAACGCCTGGCAGCAGCTAAGTTACAAGAACGTGCAGCAAGTGCACGTCTGCCAGGAGCACCAGGGGCAGAGATAAGACCTCTAACCAAGCGTACTTTATATTTCTGCAGAGAGTTTACTGACAATGAAATCTATAGAATAGCTTTATCATGTGCCGAGGCAGCCGGCGAAGTAATACGGGTAGCTAAAGCGGAAAAAGGAGAAACTAAAATAAGCGCTAGAAAAGCGGGAGAGTTAGCATCAAAACTAACTTTCGATATCGTTGTAAAGCATTTAGAGCAGAATCCCATATGCGGTGAAAATAACGAGGAAGAGGAGCCAGAAAGCAATGAAGAGGAGTCAGAAGGCAATGAAGGCAATGAAGGCAGTGAAGGGGAGCCAGAAAGCAGTGGAGGGGAAGAAGAAGTGGTTCCGACGCCTAAACCCAAAGCAAAAGAGGCTCCGGCGCCTAAACCCAAAGCGCCTAAACCCAAAGCAAAAGAGGCCCCGGCGCCTCAACCCGAACCAAAAGCAAAAAAGGCTTCGGATAATCCAAATTTAGAGGCTATCAGGGAGCAAATGAAGAAAGGCCGCCAGACAGGTGGTTATATGAATAGGCCAGAGAATATTGGTAAAGCCAGTGCAGCGATTGCAATAGCTGCATTCGAAGGAAAAACAACAAAAGAGAAAAAGACTCTAGGTGCTGAAGAGGCTCAAACGCAGGGTTTAAATGCGAATGTATCAAAACAAGTGGTTGAAGTTATTCTTAACAGTATTAAGAATGTTTGATACAAATAATGTTTGATACAAATAATGTATGCTGATATATATTCCATACATGGAATAGGTATGAGCAACAATGCAAATGATATAAACGAGGGTCCGGAAATCTATGCACCACTAGCAGGTCTCATAGTTGAATATGGTGCAAAGCGCCTAGAAATAGTAGATCGTTCAGTAATTGAAATAGTAAAAAATAAAATTTTTACGGCTATCTATATGGATCTGATGTCAAAATCTGAAATTGAAGCGCAACGAGGAGGAGGACCTGTGACACAAGCCGGTACTCCCGCAGTGGGCACTCAACAGGCGCTACGTAATGCTGAATCAGCCCTAATAAGGGAACGGCGTGCTCGCGAAGCAGCCGAAGGTAAACAGGCTCTTGCGCGACAAAACGCTGCATATAGAGCAAGAGGACTTGAACTTGATGCTCAAAAAAGAGATAAACTTCATGCAGTCAGAGTATTAGTAAATCAAAGGGAACCTAGCACTCTGGGTCCAGGACCACGCGCAGCAGGACCAGCCGAGCGGGAAGCCTATCAAATTAAGGCTGAACTCGACCAAGCAGAAGAGGCATTTGAGGATGCGACAGATAAAACCAAAGCCGCTGCAGAAAAATCACTTACGGACGCGCGAGAAAGATATTTAGAAAAATTAAGTTCTAGTAGACAAGGACTACAAAATATAGAACGAGAGTTATTTCATGCTCGCCATGGGTTTGGAGCACTGGGCTCACCACAAAGGGTGGTACGCCACAATCTAGGTCAACAAGGTCCCCAAATGGAAACTTTAGGAGATTTGGTAGTAAGGAAAGGATTTGCATTAGGAGCATCAATAGGAGCAGAGGAGGGACTCGTAGCTAAAGGCACACGTGTTGCTGAATTAGGAAGCAAAGCATTAGTTGCACAACAAAAAGTAGTTAAATTAGTTAACAGAATGGATGAATTAGGTAAAATAGATCCTGGAAATCGAGATGTATTTGTAGTTGATACAATATTAGCAAATGCAAAAATTGGTTTGGTACCAGGACTTGCTATTCCCATTGTAGCCCCAATCGCATCCGAGGCATTAGTCATTTTACCAGTAGCACAAATTCTATGGTCGTATATCAAGCCTCTATATGGATATGCGAGAGGAGCGATAAGTCATGCATTAAATACACCAGAAGAAGCAGAAAAACGCAGAAGAAAAGCAAAATTTAATGAAGTAGAAAGAGTAAGAAGAGAAATAGGAAAACTAACTCCACTTGCCGAGCTTAAAAATGTGGAAGCTATGGGACGTATTGAATCATTACAGGAACAAATTAGGCAAATTGAAGAAGCAAATATAAGTGACCAGTTGAGAGGACGTAGGAAAGGCAATCTGAAAATAGCATTTGAAAGACAGCATCAATTAAATCAAGCAAGACGTTCGGAAGAAATTAAATCTGCCTTCGTACCAGCTAGATTCCGAGAATCTTGGGTAAATTCTAAATATGTATTGCAAGCTAGATATCTACAGGAGGATAAATATAGAGAGGCAAAGGAGCAGGAAAGACGAGCGTCAATTAACTTACTAAATCTAATTAAATCTCAGGAATTCGATACCCTTTTAAAAAATGCCCATAGAATTGATGATGCTACTCTTAAAAGGCGTTTTAATTTAATTATAGAGGACGAAAAAATAAGAAATCCACCGATGACACGTAATAATATACTAGAATATTTACATTCTCAACTAAATGATGGTCCGGTAGTGGACTATCATGATGGTCCGGTAATGGGCCAAAATAATACAAGAAAAAACAAAAGAATAACTAATTATTTCAAACCGGTTCCTACACGTAAAGCAAATAATAAACCACAAGGTAATAGTGCATCAGAAGAATTAAATAATAATAATAATAATTTCTATGGCGGCAACCACAAAGAGCAAAAGGGTGGCGCAGACAACAATATAGACTTATTAATTGCGGCAGCCAGTGCTACTATACATTCCGCGGCAAAGCAGAATGGTTGGACGGACGCCCAAGCAGATATAGCAAGATTAACAACATATTCGTATTTGAAAGCGAGTCATCTAGGTGATTTAGACTTGGAAGATGATGGAAACACATCCCCTACCGTTGGCGGTGGCTCTCAAGGTGAAATTGTTAAAGAAGTAATGGAGTCTATTGCTGAAGGTAATTCACCCTCAAAGACGAAGGCAAATGCCGTTGCTGTAGCCTCTTCTAATGAAAAGAAGAATGCTGCAATACTTGCCAACTCATTTAGTGATACATTTGCAAAATTAATGTAATACATGAGTAGAAATGGTCAGACGATCCTACAAGCGTGGTGCCGGTTACCTTTCACCTGCCGAATTTTTTAACCCGAATGCCCTACAGCCGTCTTCAAATGCAGTGGCTGTCTCCAGCGCACCTGTTCCCGGCTGGGTGCGTCCACCGCTGGCCGCAACCTCTTACACAGCCCCTGCCGGTGGCGCTCGTCGTCGTCGCAGCACTCGTAAGGTCGGTGGCTTCGCCCCGGCTGTCATGGGCTCTTTTGTAGCGAACGCGCAGACGGTCGTTGTCCCCATGGTTCTCTACGGTCTTTATTCATTGGTAGGAGCAAAGAAGAAGACCTCGAATAACAAGACCCGCAAGAACAATTCTGCGTAAAGTTGCCGAGCCCCTTCCCTCCGGCTTTTTTCAATCCCGTGCGTTTGCCCTGTTTCAGTGCTTAAACGCGCGTTAAGAACAAAAATTAGATTAATGGACCCGAACGGCGACTACCTCTTCCGGATTCGGACCGTAAAAGCCGCCCCGATACGAACGTTATCAGAAGCCCTCAAGGAGATTCTGACGGAGGCCAACATAGAGATTGACCAGAATGGGCTCAAAATCATGGCTATGGACGGGACGCACACAGTTTTAGTTCACTTAAGACTACATGCCGACCGCTTCGACGAGTACAAGTGCCCCCAGAAGTATATTCTTGGTATCAACATGATTAACCTGTTCAAACTCGTCAAGACCATGTCCAACAACGACTCGCTCGTAATGTTCATGGAGCGTCGCGATACGACCAAGATGGGTATCGTCATCTTGAACGGCGAAAAGCAGATGGAGACGACCTTCAACCTGAACCTTATCGAACTCGATATTAACCCCATCGAGATTCCGCCGGTTCAGTTTTCCGCTATTATCACGATGCCCTCCCTGGACTTTCAAAAGATTATCCGCGACATGTCGACCCTGGGTGAGACGGTCGAAATTACCAGCGCCTCCAACCAACTTATCCTGAAGTGTCGCGGCGATTTCGCCGAGCAGGAGACCATCTTTTCGGTCGGCCAGGGTATGTCGGTATCCAAGTCCCACACTGAAATCGTACAGGGTAACTTCCTTCTCAAGCATCTCGTCCTCTTCACCAAGTGCACAAGCCTCTGCTCTGATATCTCAATCTACCTCAAGAACGACTATCCTATTATCATTGAGTATTCAGTGGCCGGTCTGGGTGAAATCAAGTTGGCCCTAGCCCCCGCTCCATCCAAGCAATCTCACACCGGCAACGCGAAAAGTTGAGCAGGACTTTAAGCCAAAACCCAAAATAAAAACAAGAGATGACAGAAGATACTCCGTCCAATTTTCCAACCGGACCCTGGTCTCTGTATTATCATGATACACAAGACCAGAGTTGGTCAGAGGATTCCTATAAGAAAGTGGCCTCCTTCCGCGACTATAAGACGCTGTGGGCCGCCGTTAGTTCAATTGGTGTAGATAAGTTCAATAATGGTATGTGGTTCTTTATGCGCGACCCGCACCCACCTCTGTGGGAAAATCATATGAATATCCGCGGCGGCTCGTATTGTATCAAGGTAGGCCAGAACCTGTCTTATGAACTATACCAGCGCTATATCGCCGCTGGTACACTGGATATGGTTAGTAAGCGACCGGTAGAAAATCGCATCGTCGGCATCAGTATCAGTCCGAAGAAGGGATTTCATATTATCAAGATTTGGAATCAGAATGGCGATTGCGGAGATATGAAGGACCTGGTCCTCCTAGACGAGAGCCTGAACGTCAAAGACATCTTGTATCGGCCAAATGTTAACCAACGCATGTGAAACGGGCCCTATAATTTTTAGAAGATAGTTAGATTTGTTTAGATAAAACAAATCTAAATAGCAGATTACAAATATAATATTCTAAATACCCGCTGCGGAAAGAACGCTCGATGTATGATTATTACCATTCGTATTATTTTCAAACTTGTTAGAGATGACACAAAATCCGACTCTATAATCACCCCCACTAAAGAGTAATCCATTCGATTTAACTGCTCTAAAAACTAAAATGTCACTATCCCCATTTACCACACCTACGTAAATTGTTCTACCCATGTCCTTTACATCGCCGTAGTCTGGTAGAGGACTACTTAATGACACATTATTTAGTGTATTAATTGCGTCGGATAAGTCAGTAATAGTATTCGCAAGATACATGTTTTTCGATACAATAGTGAAATTATTGCTAAATGCTGATTTTAAATTACTTTCTAAAAAAAATCCAGCCTGATTTCCGTCGCCACCCGTACTCAACCGTGTTTGCTTAAGAACAGCAATTGAACGCAGAGAAGAAGACATTTATATTTAGTCAATATAATTTAATTTATTATTAACCTAACCGAGCAACCGTGACAGGGTACGTTATCGGGTCCGCCGCCCACACACGGATATAAAACGTATCATACTCGTAGTTCTCGGAAGTGCCCTCGGAGCCACCACCGAGTTGACGCTGAACAAGTCTGTACAGGGCGACATGGTGATTGGCCGTATCAGTTGTTGTAACCTGGCGACCCATATCGCGAAATAGCGAACTCGTGATGCCGGGACTAGGCTGGTATACAGCAGCATCAAACGCAGCCTGGGTCATGACCGCTGATACTGTAGAACCTTCATTTACTGTAAAATAAGTAGTACCGCTTAACGCAATAAAAAATTTAGTACGCGCGTCAACCTGCGAATATCCGCGGCCAACTGAAGACATTTATATTAAGGAAAAGAAATTTCTATCAAACCACAGTTATCCAGGCTGACATGGCGCCCCAACACCAATTTAGTCATGTTATAAATCCACGTATAATGCGTGACAAGTAGAATCGTTCCACCGCGACCCTTAACAGAATCGATAAAATTAATAATAGCCTTTTTTTCTTCCGCGTCACTTCTTTTAATAAAAGGATTAACATCCGCCACATCGTCACAATTCCACAAAGAGGGGCATGCCGCCACAACAAAGTCACGCTCTAGTCGCTTATCGCACATATTATGACCCGCCGGCTGCTCAATCAGCGCATCCACAACATGAACACGTCGTTCCTCGGCGGACGGCATGCTCGCCAAAAGTGTGGCACGGCACCTGCGCATCGGTGAGCAATAGATAACATCAAACGTTTTATTCTTGAATGCATCCTGCATAGCCGTTGCTTGCTTCAAACCCTCGTCTGTCAACTCCGCATCCATATAAACTGGGTCGGTATAGCGCCCCGTGCCCTTTTCATAGTAGTCAATGTTATGGGTGGCCTGCGCATGGCGCATGAAAACGAGAGTAGTTGACATGATGTTTTAATAAAACATTCATGGAAATTAAGAACTCAATTTTTTTAACATACTATACAGGGACACCCGTAAATTCTTTCTCGGATCCATCGCGCAAAAACATCTTAAATTTTGCCGAAGCCCAGTCATAAAACCGCTTTTCGCGAATGATAAACGCCGCCATGAGAACCGCAAAAGGCGGCTCAACCCCGCCCATAAATCGCGTCTCGGAAAAGAAATCCTCCATGGACACTGTCTCGTCGCCTAGGGTAAACTCCCCGCTCAAATAGGGTAACCGTTTTTCGATACCATTGTGTCGCATATCCACAATGACCTTACCATCAAAATACCAGAAACGAGTCGCATCGGCAATTGAAATAACGCTGCGGTCAACAAACTGGCCATTATCGGCAATAAACCATTCGTGTTCCGTCGTCAAATAGCGATATAGATTATTAGTTGTCTTTGCAACATCACCAGTAAGAACCATTACAAATCGCAGCGCAAGTACGCCTAGTGTTAGTACACTCTGATACATATCTATTATAGACTAGAGTGGGCGCTTTAGACCGCTATAATTGTTTAATAAATTTCCCAAGAAGTGATTACTGCTACTTTGGCCTCCTTGCCATCTACAGACCAGATATCCCAATTATTAATCCATAGAGCTTCAATAGAAAGAAACTTACCAAACGCTAATTACGACAGGTCTAATTTGACGTGCTAGCCGACGTGCACGTCGGGCAAAGAACTGGTGGCTTCACACTACAATCCTTACTCATCTCGCTTAACGCTCCTTCCATGTCCCGCTCAACCTGGCTTACCAGCCTCTGTTGTTCGACACTCGGTCCCAAGACGCTAGATGGATCGAGAGGAGCCTGCGACAAACCGTTATAACTAACTTCCGTTTTTAGAATCTGTGATAGAACAAGAAGAGCCAGAAGCCCTACAAAAAAGAAGGGAGGTAATGCAAGCAGAATCCATGCGGCGATTTCAAATCCGGACGCACATAGAGTCCAAATCAATGCTGAACCAATAGCCAAAAACAATGTATTTTTAAGGATGGCCCGAGCATCAAGTTGAGTTATATCGTAGCAAATTAGCGCAGAGACAAAAATAATATATATGAGCAAAGGTTTACAGATTGACTGCGTAAATATTTGGATAACATCCATTTTTCCTAGTAAAACTATATATTTTTATCGGGGTTCAGGGAATAACAGGAAACCCATTAATGTAGCCACCGACCCTCTCGCCGACTTCATCGTCGGGTAGATACTGATAGAGGTCGCCCGAATCGACGTCCTTCCAGTAGATAATCTTGCGAATACGAACGGGTTCAAGATTGAGCGCAACCTCTTCCTCTTCAGCAGCTTCCTCCTCCTCTTCTTCCTCCTCCTCTTCAGCCTCCCCTGCTTCCGCAGAACCCTCCTCTTCTTCAGCCTCCCCTGCATCATTGAGTTCGATCGCCTCAACACCAATTTCGTCGGCCTCTAGTTCATCGGCCTCTAGTTCATCGGCCTCTAGTTCATCGGCCTCTAGTTCATCGGCCTCTACATCCGAACACGGCGTAGCCGGCTGCGCACGCGGATAATCATAAGAACGTGGAGTGTTAATCGTTAGAGCGGGCTCTTGACGCGACAGCGTGGGCTCATGACGCGACAGCGTGGGCTCATGACGCGACAGCGTGGGCTCATGACGCGACAGCGTTGGCTCATGACGCGACAGCGTTGGCTCATGACGCGACAGCGTGGCCTCTTGCGCCACCGGCTCCTCACGAATAACAAGGTCTACGCCATCGCTTGTAGGGGTAACAAAGGTACGCCTATTGTCGGTAACTGGCGCAAGCGGCGCTTGCCGCCATGCTGCCGCCGGCTCCTCATCAATCATAATAGTATTTACGATAGACTCGAAGGCCTTGTTGGCTTCACCATCATTCTTACTAGAAACGGCGAGAACCAGGCGAAACATCTTGATGATAACATCCTTACTTTCATTTACTGTAAGAGGCATCTTTTTACTATGATATCAAACGGTGCGAGGCGCTTCAATTTTCATCGTTTTTATGGATCTCCATATTTATCCCAATATTCACATACTGTACACAGGCCCTCTCGTAGATGAGTATCAGCATCACCACATTCGGCACATACATAATTTGCGTAAGCACAAGAACGAATTGGTCGCCGGCGCCACGCTCTCTGAATAGGAAGAACTAGCAGTTTTACATACCACATGTCTACGGCGTGTAACATTTTATCAGATGTACACTTTTCTGTTACACTCGACAAAATAATATGTAGAATAGGATTCATTACTTATCAGATAGGCATTGAGTTATATTCAATTTTAAATTACTTCTTCTGAAGTTTTATCTAATCGGAGAGAGCGGCCGCCGCCTCCTTATACATTTTATACTTCTTTTTTCCATCTTCGGTTAGTTCTACGCACTGCTCGCCAAATGCGATTGATACCAAATCCATTTTAGGAGAGGATTTGAGTTCATCAAAAATTGTTAATGTAGTTAGAATTTCCTCCTTTGTTTTATTAAAAACTGAACAAATTATTTGTAAATACCTTTCATCGTAAAATATTATCGATGCACAATGTAGCCCAGGGCTTGGATTTATCCAAACTGATATATGTTTGGCTATCTTACCCAACGCGCGCGGCTTTGTTATATTATTCCAAAATTCCCAATCTTCTTTATCAAATTTTAACATATCGGCTGCCATTTCCTCTGTTAAATCGCAGCCAAAGCCGGTGGAGTGGCGCTCCGTGCCTTGTAAAGTTGCAACGGCTTTATCAGGACCTATTTTTAAAACATCACCACTTACCGCCAAGAGGTTAAATATATATTTCATGTGAAATGCTTTTCTATATTCCTCAAAACCACCCTCCTATTTTTCGTGTAAGATTCTTTCGTTTACCACCAGCAACATTTTTAAGAGTGCGATTCTGTCGTCTTCTTATCTTTCGTGTACCACCAGAAAATCCTTTAAAACTACTAGTTACACGATATATAAACATAATAGTTCCTGGCTTTGTAAAGCCCTTATAATATAGAATGGCATTCAGGTCATCTCTAATCTTCGTTTTTGAAATAGACGAAGTAGTAACCTTTACCCTGTTATCATAATATCTCCATTGTATACCACATTCAGTATATGCCTTAGCGTGATCGCCAACTCCAGTAATAACTGCTTCAAGCACGATTGCGCCTGCACCTTTAAATATAAGACTTTCTAGAACAGGAAAATATCTTTCCTTTGCGTGAGCACCGGTGGGCATCAAAGGCAACGATATAGCAAAAAAATCAGTGGTCTTGTTTATAGAGGTCGACATTATAATTTTTCTAATGTCATCGGTATTAGTATAATCAGCTATTTCTAGTGAAGAATAAAATTTATTTGTTATTTTACTAAAAAAATAGGCTAATAATCTCGGATCGCCACCCGATACAATAGACAAGTTATCTCTATTTAAACTTACCATACTTAAAATTTCTTCGTATTGTGCTGTTTTTTCGGTTTGTTTAAAGTATTCTAATATATAAAATACTGCGCACCATTTTATTATACTTTTAATATCTCCCACAGTAGATTTTTTTAATAAAGCCTGTCTCGAATTTAATAAATTTAAGTAGAGTGTAATACAAAAAAGGGCGTTGTTCATATATTGTTCCGATATCGATGAAGAGTAGTCGGTCTCGTAATATTTTCTATCTACTTCTAAAATTAACTTATTAGCAATAATATTATTAGCAAATAATGAAAATAGGAATGAATCAATCCAACAATCGCTATCATCTTTTCCTTGCGCCCACCCCAGTATGTCACATTCACCGACGCCAGGTAACCTATATTGGGTATAGCCATATTTTCTTAATAATTTCATGATACTATTAGTACTTTCTAAAGTTCTAGTATTGATTTCGTTATTAGATAAAACTGCTTCACCGCATGTAGCAAACTTATACTCTATGAGTGACTTGATGCACTCGGTAATATAATCTTCTGATTCGCTATGTCCGAACGTCATAGTATCCATAACAGATGTATTTTTACATATATCTGTACATGTATTTTTTGAGGTTACTAATGGTTCTACTGTTTCTAGATTTCTACCTTCTGAAAATATACTTTTTAGTACTTTTTCTTTATTTGTCAATTCTGATGTAGCCATGTTCTACATTTACTAAATAAAAAATATCGAATCTACTTCTTTTGAATGTTCATGACAAACTCCAACGTGCTCTCCTTGCCAGCAATCGGCTTAGATCGGCGCAGACGGAGTCCCTGTGCACCTGGAGCATTGAGTCGACGTGCCTCTGTCGGGACGAATACGTTACGCAAAGACTGGTCATAAAAGTCAATTGGCTTGGTATCCATGGTCTGAATAATAGAAACCATAGGCGGCGTCAACACGTCCAGGCGCAACTTCTTCTCATGCAAAATCGCACGGAACTCGCGAATATCCATCGAGCCGCCAAAAATGCGCAGAACCTCGCGCTTCGGCGCCGAGCGCACACCTGTGCTGGAGCCACCGACAACTTCAGCGTCTTTACTGTATAGCGAGTTCAACATCGCATAGCGCTCCCACTGTACATTAGAATCCAGCCGCTCATGGAACAGGTAGGCTACCGAGCACTCCGGTGAGCAGAAGTTTCCATAGACATACCAAATTGTCTCTTTGATATCAGACGGAATTACGCACGGCACAGAATCGAATGGATGGCAACACCAGAAACAGTAGCAGTCAGTGCGCTCCGGCAACTTCTGAACACGATTGCTATCCTGAAACTGAACCATCAGACGCTCCGAATAATGTGTCGGTAACGTGCTCTTATATGGCGCCTCAAAGTGTCGCGCATCCTTAATACTCGTCGGTACAGGAAGTTGAGAGGGCTCGGACTCGCCCCGCTCCTCGTTAAGAAAGGAAAGAGTATCCTTGGTATCATAGGGCGCCGGTAGCACAGGGTCATATTTCGGCGCTCCCGCAGTAGTCTCCGCCTCAATCTTTGACATGTTAACCGGAATGTGTGCAATAAGTGGCCGTACCTCGGCCATCAGAGACCCAACGATACCGTCAGGTGTAACAACCGCTACAACGGCAGGTTTATCCTTCTTCACACGCGTTTTCTTTGGCTCCGTAGGAGAAGTATCAACTACAATATCAGTCTTCTTGACTCGCTTCTTGCGCTCAACCGTACTCATATACTTTTCGAACACCGTCCTGCTTTAGGTATTCGTTCATATAGACCATTTAAAGACATAAGCAAAAGCAGATGAGTCGCCCGACGCCACAAAATCTGGTAGGAATTACAGTGTGTGTAAATTATGCCGATAAACTTGGCCCTGCCATGAAACAGAACATGAAATTTTTCAAGAAACTCTATGTGGTAACGGACCCTCTTGACATCGATACATTTGAAGCAGTAAAAGACTATGCAAACACAGAACTCATTCTAAATCCTAATTCAAAACTTAATGGTGCGAAATTTAACAAGTCGGGTCTGATGCGCAACGGACAAGAAAAAGCACATCAAGAAAATCCTAATGCCTGGTTTGTTGTTATCGACGCCGATACATTGTTACCTGATAATTTTTGGCAGATAATGGATGCACAATCGAAATTTGACAAAGATATCTGTTACCTGCTCAAACGAAAAATGTATAAAACACCAGAAGATTTAGAAAATGACATAGTCTGTAGAACACAGTATGGATGCGGATTTTTTCAATTATATGTCGATATAAAAAGATTATATCCAACCTTCTCGAACTCGGCGGCTGTCTGTGATATAGTATTTCAACAGGGATTTAGAAAAAGAACTATAGAACTAGACGGATATTGTACACATTTGGGCGACGCGGGGCACGATTGGGACGGTAGGGTTTCCGCGCAGTGGGCCTAACGCAGAACGCAGTGGGCTTAAAAACAGCCACCCTATTTGAAACAAGATGACTTCTCTGTGGTCAGAAAAATACAGACCTCTTCATTTAACGCAGGTCCACGGACACGATAACCTGCGCAAACTTTTGGAAACAGCCGCCAAAAATAAGTGTCGCGGCCTTCCTCCACTGATTCTATACGGACCTCCTGGAACAGGGAAAACTTCGATTGCGCATGCTCTCGCCTTGGATACCTATCCGCAGACATCGCCAATCCTGTCTTCTCTCTATCTTAATGCCAGTGACGAACGCTCCATTGAAGTGGTGCGCGAACGCATTTTTGATTTTGTTCGCACACGATGGCCAGGAATTGAACGCAAGTTCGTTATCTTTGACGAAGTCGAGACCATGACGGACCAGGCCCAGTTATCGCTGCGTGCTCTCCTTGATGCCGACGATGAGGTTGTACCGAAACCACTCTATATTTTCCTCTGTAATACGCTGTGCCGCGTACATCCATCGATACGGTCGCGCGCAGTCGCCTTTTTTTGTGGTCACTTGAGTCCAACTATTATACGCAACTCGGTACAAAGTGTCCTTAAGACGGAAACACGCAAGGCGACAAAGGATAATGTACCAACGGACCTGACTCTTCAAATTCTGCGCGGCGACCTCCGTCAAATCTATTGTAAAATTCAGACGGGTGAAAACATCAATGAGTGGGAAACATGGCTTCAGCGTCTTAAAAATCGCAAGGCGGCAGGTACAAGTATGATTTGGGAAGACGGGCTTTCACGGACACCAGTTGCCGTGCTATGTCGCAATGTGCTTCTTTGGCTTGAATTGAACGGTCATTTAGAGAAGCCCGAAATTGTAAAACCGTTCATAGATGCCGTCTTTAGGGTGAGAGATTTGACTGCAGAGCAGGCCTCCTCCGTTCTAGCCCCCGCTTGGGACAATTCAGTAGCAAAACACCTAAAAGATTGACGTCCTTTAACACCCCTAATCCATTTATAAAAATGGACATGCGTATTACGCCTCTTCGTATCAGCACAATGACTACGACGTGCCAAATGGGGTCTACGATTCGACTTGACCTACTGTTTGAAAAGATTAACACGATTCCCTATTGGTATCTTGGTGAAGGTGTTCTAAAAATGGAGTACAAGGGTGAAACGAAGGGTATCTGTCGTAATGATATTATGCTACGCCGTAAGCGCGTGAAGAAGACCTTCTTTAATCAGTCTTCTCTTGTTGTACGTCTTCAAATCAACGATACAATTTGGAAGGAAGTGAATATCAAGTTGTTCAGCAATGGTGGCGTCCAGATGACGGGTGTTCCAGATGATAGGACGGGTCGTGCGGCAATCGAATGGCTAGCCTCTCATATCGAGTCTTCGTATGAAGGTGTCTTTCCTACAAAGCGTGGCATCCACCGCTATGAGACCCAACTCGTAAACAGCGACTACAGTATTAGTGTACCGATTCGCAGGGAAAAGTTGCACAAGATTCTCGTAGAAACCTATGGTCTCTTTAGCACCTTCGAATCAACTATATATCAGGGTGTAAATACGAAGTTCTATTATAACAAGGCACGAAAGACGGGTCCTCCAGGTATTTGTCTCTGCCCGTCACCGTGTGAAGGTACGGGAAACGGTGAGGCAATTGGAGATTGTAAGCGAATCACAATTAGTCCATTCCAGACCGGACGAATCATTATTACAGGTGCCCGGTCTTTGGAGCAGATTGAGGAGGCCTATCGCTTCATGAATGAAATCTTCGTTAAGCACGCAGCCGATATCATTCGTGTGTCTGTTGTTGCCCCGCCAGCAGTAGCAGTAGCAGTAGCAGTAGCAGCACCAAGTCCGGCCAAGTCAAAGCATCTCTGGGTTCCTCACCCGAGCCCGCGAAATATAGTTCAGATTCCTGCGGAAAAAGTCATTGAAACTCTTCCCGATTAGACCCAGAAACAATATGGCGACCCCGGTACAACCCACAAACACAGATTTGCCCAGCGAGAAAACTTTGGTACATGCGGCGCGCATCGCTCTAGAGCAGGATAAGCCTATCCTCCTCGATTACTATATCGCTACGCGCGATGGTTCTGCTTTTTTAGGTGAGGATGTTACGACCAAGGAGAAGAACCTTGTAAAGTCCGCTGAGGAGTACACGAGCCCGATTCAGAAGGTGTTTGGCACGAAGACGGAGTTTATCATTGTAACGGAGAACTCAATCTATATCGTAGCCGGTACCATCAAGAAGAAGAATATTTCTATGGGCGGTGGCTCGTTGGCTCTGAAGAACGAGTAAAAATCCTCCCCTAAAATAGATAAAATGGGCTCAAGTTGCAGTCCGACCTATCCTACAACAGGTTCAACGGACCAGGGTATGCAGTTCGCAAAACTGACGGCGGCATATCACGGTGGTTCAAGAAAATCGTTGCGTAGAAATAAGAAGATGCGTACAACTCGGAAACAAGGCGGTGGTGCTTACTTCACTCCTTATTCGGATTACCCAACGGCATTTAACCAGATGCTCCCCTCTAATTTGACTGGCCCAATGAGCCAACTTGAATCTGGTGTTCCCGGTGGTTCAGCCACGGGTGCTCTGGATGCAAAATTCGCCGAACTTCCGGCGATTATCCGCGCGGCCCAGGGTGGTGGCAGCCGCCGCACAACACGTAGACACCGTGGAGGCTGCGGCGCGCCCGTCAATGCGTCCTACACTCTCCTGACGCCGACAAACTCCGCCGCCGCCGGTGTTCTACACACGGGTGGATCCAGAGGTCGCAAGCACCGCGGTGGCTCGGCCCCTATCAACGCGCCGTCCGTTATCCTCTCGAGCCCCGAAGAGTTAGCCGCCGCGCGCCTGAACCCGCAGTGGTACACAGAGAACACGGTCATCCCGAATTTCCGCGGCAACATCCCTTACCCAGGTGGCACTGTCGCTGCGCCGATGCCCCCGCTGCGGGCCAGTGGTGGTCGCCGCCGCAACCGTAAGGTCCGCTACTCACGCCGTCGTTAAATATTAATCTATTTGAAAAAAAGACTTATAAAGACTTTATTTCAAAATACTTGGCGAAACTCGGATTCGAACCGAGGTTGCGGGAGTCAAAGTCCCGCGTCCTTACCGACTAGACGATATCGCCTCAATACTATACACCATAAACATGTTTAAATACTTTTATCTTTTACAGCGAATGCGGATGAACTCAACACGAGAACTAGGCCCAGCATTGAAAAGAGTACGCCGAGAGCACGGAATCCGTTAATTGTATCTTGAAATACGAAGGCTCCTAGCAAAAGCGAAACGAGTACAGAAACAACACAGCGATAGATGTGTATCTCGACCAGTGAACCGACACTATAGGCCGCCCAAAGATACATGAGTGGCGCTAGAATACCGCCAACGGCGCCGGCCCCTCCTAATACAGTCCAAACTCGTGTCATGTCAGCATCAGTCGCATTCGGACTCGCGAGTCGCGACCATGACTTGTATGATTCGCGAGCGAGTCCAAAAAATGTAGCATCAAGCAGTCCTAGTCCGAGTCCCCAGACTAAAGCCATTCTACTCACTCATTACAAAATTAAGTGGCGTTCCAGACCTCGGTGCCCTCCATTCCGGAAAGACACGCTGTAGCGCTGCCCTTTGCTCGGTGGTCCAGCCGGCCTTCTTCTCACCGGTAGACACCGCGATATCGATATGGACAAAGAGGTCGCCATATTCACCCTTTTTACCGCGAACAGGCATACCCATGCCCTTGACAACGAGAACTGTGTTATGCTGAAGAGGACCACCGGCCCATGACAATGAAACCTCCTTACCATTGGGATGGTTCTTAATCTGCGCATGAAATCCAAGAAGAGCCTCCGCCATTTCAACCGAGTGAGTTAAATGTAGGTCGTTGCCCTGCCACTCAAAATCGGAGTCGGAACTGGTACGTAGCAGATTTAGAATTACATCACCAGGGCGCTCGTATTCAGGCGCATCAGAGCACTCGCCAACGAAGCGCAACTTCTCACCATCAGGCATACCAGGCTCGATACGCGCGTTTAGGGCTTTCTCATGCGTCTTATACTTCTTACCACTACATTCGTGGCATACCTGTAAGACACGCTGACCCTCCCCATTACAGTCAGGGCACTTCTGTACTGACTGCTGCACCATACCAGGAGCAATTTGGCGCATCATAATACGCATACCCTGTCCGCGGCACCCACCACACTGCTCTGATTTAAGTGCGCCGCTGGCCTTACAGAGAGTACAGCCTCGCTGCTGATGAAACTTAATCTGAATGTCGCGGCCGTTATAGAAATCTGCCAGACTCAACGGAATATCCTGAGCCTTATCGGGTCCACGCGGAACCTTCCTAGGTTTTCCTCCCATCGGCATGCCTCCACCACCGAACATTTCTCCAAACATTGCACCAAGCCCACCGAGCCCTCCAAACGGATTTCCACCCATGAACATCTCATGAATATTGGGCCCACCGCCCCCTCCCTGGTCTTCACTATCGGAGCCCGTCAAATCGTAGACCTGGCGCTTTTCAGGAGTACTCAGCACTTCGTACGCATGATTTATCTTCTTGAACTCTTCGGCATCACCGCCTTTATCGGGATGAGCCGATTTACTCATTTTATAGTAGGCCTTTTTGATTTCATCTTGTGAAGCCGACTTGTCTACACCTAGAACTTCGTAGAGAGACATAATTCTTATTAATTATTTATGAACTCGGTTTAAGTCAATAAACCAATTGACCTCAAATGAGAGGATATAAAGTCGTCTCAATTTGTTTAATTAAATGGCACAGGATTTTACCTTTGTCACAGCATTCTACAAGTTGTATGAGACCGTAGATGAATCGTATCTAGATAATTTTATCAAGTTCGCCGCCAAGGGTCCAAAGATAGTTCTATATCTTGACAACACTGTCACATCGTGGGCAGAGAAGTTGACGCCCTATAAAAATGTACAGGTTCGCTATGACGTACAGTTTGCAGATCTGGCTATCACCAAACTCTTTCCTAAGGAGACAACCGTCCTGCCCGCCAACGCCACTGTGAAGAAGGATACCTACGAGTATATCTCACTGATGAACAGCAAACTCGAACTACTTAATATGTCCAATGCCACAACGCCGAACCTAGCCTGGTTTGATTTCGGTATCATCAAGATTATTAAGAATCTTGATGCGGTGTGGACGAAGTTACAGTTCCTCAAGGTACCGGAGCAGAAGGTTCTTCTCGCGGGTTGTTACAATTGGACAGATCCGAACCGCCCTGTTTCCCTAGACACAATTCATTGGCGCTTTTGCGGCGGTGTTATCTTTGGAACAAAGGCCATGATTAATAAATTCTACCAACTCTCAACCAAGAAGTTGACAGAACTTTCCCTCGAAAAGAAACTGTCATGGGAGGTCAACGTCTGGGCCCTGATTGAACAAGAAAATCTAGATTTTTTCCAGTGGTATAAGGCTGACCACGATGATTCCATCTTTGATTTTCCTATCGAGAAGCGCGTAATGGTTATTCTAATGATTAAGAATGAGTCGGCCATTATCAAGCGTTGCATAGAGAAGGCCTTGTCCATCGCTGACGCAATCTATGTGGCCGATACGGGCTCAACAGATGGCACGGTACAACTGTTGTGCGACTTGCTACCGACTCTACCTGTACCCGCGAAGATGGATGGGCATGTGTGGAAGAATTTCGGCCACAATCGTTCTCTGTCCTTTAACGGCGCCGTAGAATTCTGCGATGAACTCGAATGGAACAAAGAATTGACGTACGGGCTTCTTCTGGACGGTGATATGAATTTTGTCTTGACGGATAAGTTCAAGAAGTCTGACCTAGTTTCGAACGGGCATTCAATTATGCAGAAGAATTCTAGTCTTGAATACTATAACACCCGCTTTGTAAAACTTGCCTACCCCTGGAAGTGTGTCGGTGTAACTCACGAATACTGGGACGGTTCAAATTGTACAAAGTTGGATAGTGTCTACATCGACGATATTGGTGACGGCGGTGCCAAGGCGGATAAGTTTGAGCGTGATGCGCGGCTCCTTACCGAGGGTCTGGCGGAGGATCCTACGAATGTTAGGTACATGTTTTATCTTGCACAGACGCTAAAAGATACCAAGAAGTTACCCGAATCGATTGCGATGTACAAGCGTCGCGTAGAGGCAGGTGGATGGTACGAGGAGGTCTGGTATGCAATGTACCAGATAAGCCGTCTATCGTACGAGTTGGGTAATCTAACCGAAATGGAGTATTGGGGCAACCGCGCATGGGACTTTCACAAGCAGCGCACAGAAAATCTGTACTTTCTCACACGTATCTTCCGCGAAAAGGGCATGAACTACAAGGCCTGGCACTACATGACGATTGGTCTAACTGTCCAGAAAACGAGCGACCAACTTTTCATTGAGACCGATGTGTATACGCATCTGTTTCGCTATGAAAAGACCATTCTAAACTATTATATCGAACCGCACAAGCGCATCGAGGCACTCAAGGAACTTATTGATTATTTTAATCTACAGGGCGGTCATTGCTATAGCAATCTTCAGCACTATGTTGACCCGATTAAAGCCACCTATAAAGCACTAGATTACAAGCAAATCGGTGATTATGTTGCGACGTCAACGGCTATTCTGCGGCAACCCAATGACGCGTACCTACTAAACATTCGCTATGTCAATTATCGCATTCAGCGTGATGGCTCGTACATGATGATGGATAACGGTATTCTGAGCCGCGACAACCCTGTCAGAACGCGCAATTTCGCCCTCAAGGTTGACAAGAATTTCACAGCACTGGGTCCGATGGAGGAGATGAAGCCCGATTTTGAATCAAAGCACTCGGTCCATATCCAGGGCCTCGAGGACGTCAGAATCTACCAGGATGGCGATATAACAAAGTGGGTCGGTACATCTATGGAATTTTCTTACGACGGACGCATTCGCCAGGTTACGGGCACCTACGACCTGCAAAAGAACAAGTTCATGGATGGTAAATCTCTGAAGACGCCGCACAATTCGGATTGCGAAAAGAATTGGATTCCTCTAGGCAACGATGAATTTATCTATGGCTGGCATCCATACCGTATCGGCAAGGTAGAGGGCGACACGTTGACATGGACCACAAAGCAGGATACCCCGAAGTTCTTCGAGCATATGCGTGGATCCTCTAACGTCGTTGAGTACTATGGTTCACTTTACTGTATTACGCACGTTGTCATGTACACCACGCCCCGCAAGTACTATCACCAACTGGTTCGACTCAATAAGGAGTCTCGTCTCATCGAGGCCTACACGATGCCCTTCTATTTCAAGACGAATCATATCGAGTACGTTCTTGGTATCGAAATCAAGGATAATGTGTTTACATGCACAGTATCACAAAATGATATGAATACTGTGTTGGCCAACGTCGATATGAGCACGTTTAAGTTTTATTCGTTGTAAAATTATATACCCGTTTGTACAGTTGTAAAAATAGAAAATATAAAAATATAAAGTGTTTCTTTATGTTTTTATTTTACTTCGTAAAGACCGTTGTTAATCGGCGA
>Ga0136641_1000335_pt1 | contig 20272 bp, 10 predicted proteins | sample EliLak1302023Y_FD_115312 | JGI IMG/M metagenome (GOLD analysis project Ga0136641, IMG submission 115312) | Freshwater microbial communities from Elizabeth Lake, Yosemite National Park, California, USA - 13020-23Y | ecosystem: Environmental > Aquatic > Freshwater > Lake ...
AACCCATGAGCTTGCGCAGCAGGTCTTGAATCTGCCTCCTTAACCACTCGGACATTCGTGTTACGGGCTGAGTAAGCCCTTGGATTACGAGCGATGGGATTCGAACCCATGCGGTGTGAACCAGCAGATCTTAAGCCTGCCTCCTTAACCAACTCGGACACGCTCGTTAAACAGGTGTTCCATCGTGGTCTAACTGTACCTTTGTCTTGTCCTCTTGTATCCCGTAGATGAACCACGCATAGTTCGGAAGCATGCCCTTGAACTGGTAGTAGGTCATGACATCCTGCAACGCATCCTTGAAGGTGGTGTATCCGTCGTAGATAACCCACTTTGTCTCGTCCTTTTCATCAACTTCATGGTACGCAATCCAAAAGGACTTCATTATATAGTTGGGGTTGCTTGTGTGTAGATACCGCATGCGGGGATTGAACCCGCGACTACCGGCTGACTGACCCGCTCGCCCAGCTAAAAGGCCGATGCTCTACCATCTGAGCTAATGCGATGAGGACATAAGACCGATGCTCTACCACTGAGCCAATGCGGCAAATGGAAAATTGTGTTTGAGTTTACGCTCAGCGGGAATCGGACCCGCGCAAACAGATTGGAAATCTGTTAGTCTACCACTAACTTATGAGCGTCGTGCTCCGTGTAGAGGTACTCGGAATCGAACCGAGGTCAACGGGTCTCTTGAACAAGTCGGGCTTTGACCCCGAGACCTTTTCCGTGTAAAGGAAACGCTCTTCCACTGAGCTACTCGTCCTATCAAAGCCCGCTGTGCTGACCACTGCACCATACCTCTGGGATTCCCGTGCCGGGAGTCGAACCCGGGCCGAGGCTGTGAAAGAGCCCTATCCTAACCGCTAGACCACACGGGAGTCGGGCCGCTGCCCACGTGTTGTACGTAAGTTCCCTCTAAGCCTCTGCCTTCTCTCCCCGAAGCTCTGTCCTGAGCTCCATGAGCATCTTTCCCATCCAATTCTGTCCCTTCCACTTTCCCTCTTGCGCCGGCTTCGTATCTGCCGATGTCCCAATCCCCCAGTAGCTATCCCTCGCATTGGCCTCAGCCAGCACCCTGTCTTTTGTCGCCAAGAGCTTCTCCAGCATCTCGGTGTTTTTGGGGTGAGTGAACTTTGCACGCAGCGCCTTTCGCATAACTTCATCCTTGAACCCGCGTCCGGGCGCAAGTCCGTTCCACTGCGCGCCATCAAAGTCCTTCACCTTTTTGCCAATCGCCTTGGCTGACTTTGCCTCCGTGAACGGCTTTCCCTTCGGAGGTGTCAGCATCTTTGTAGCCGCAGCCTCGTCCTTGAACAACTTTGCCTTGGACCACTGGAAGTAGTGCTCCACAGTGGGGAACGTGACGCCGTCAATCTCAAACGGCGCCACGTACATGTTGCTCAAGAACCTATACTCGGCGAGCTTCTCGTCGCCCATGAAGAAGAACACTGGCTTCTCTGCTTCCTCAACGGGAATTTTCACCTTGATGACCTTCTTCTTCCTCGGAGCCTTTGGCTCCTCCGCAGTTGCCGCTGCTGCCTCTGCGTCCTTGACGGTGGGAACCTCAATGGATTCCTCTTCCTCAGGAGGCGATGGAGGCGCAGGGGTCTCGACCTTGTTGAAGATGAAGGTTCGGTGAAGGAACGAGAAGGCCTGCTGTTCCTGTGTGAGGGTAATCGCACTCTGCTGCGAATAGTACTCCTGAAACAACTGGGTCGACTCAAGTTCATATCCCGCTTCCTTCAGCAGCTCGGTCACCCGTTCAAAGGGCACCAATGCCTCCTGCACGGGCTTCTCAAAGCTCTCGAGGTACACGCGCAGAGTCTGTCCAAACTCTGGGCGCCACGCGTCGCCGTCAGGGTAGTCCTTGGTGAACTCACCGAACACCTGGCCGTCGGCGCGGAAGATGTGGTTCTTCTTGCCAAGGAGGAGCGCGTAGACCGCCGCTCCATCCATGCACGTACCGAAGAACCGCTTCTTACCATGTACCTTCAAGTTTTCTGTAAACGCCCTGAACGCCTCCTCCGACACGCAGGCATAGTGGATGGCGAACTGGCAGGAAATGTCGTCAAACTCCTTCACTCCCCTGAACTGCTGGAGGTACGCCGTGGGTGCGGGGTCTGTGCCCGCAAGGATACGCGTGTATCGGTCGTCTGACTCGTACAGCGGCTTGGTCATGTCGCCCACCGCCAGCAGCATGGGCGGAAGCTTGTCGCAGCTCGGCTTCTCGGAATCCCGTAGGTATCGGACATAGGCACCCTGCCGACTGGAGGTCAGATTGGCTTCCGAGATGTCAAAGCCCACCACCAGCTTGGGCTTGGACCGCTTCCACTTCAGCATGTCGCCACCACGTCCAACCGCCAGCTCGAGCAGCGTGTCTCCGGGCTTGACGCACGCTTGATAGAGCTGCTCCTTGACCCGATTGTGGAAGGAGTACACGTCCTTCAGGATACGGTCGCGAGCATCCAGATTGTCGCGGTAGTACAGGTCGTCCTCTGCAAGGTCGTCCACGGCCTGTGACGCAGGGTGGCGAATCATGTCCTCCGTGATGGGCACGTGGATGTTGGTCCAGATGGACTCGGCAACCGCAATGTCGTTTCCGAACTGCGGCTCACCCAGCACGCGGTATTGGTAGGTCTTGTCGTCACGGGTCCGCAGGACGGTCCAATGACCCGTCTCCGTATCGTAGGCGCACTCCACAATCGTATTGTCCCTGATAGGATTTCCCGCCTTGTCGGTTGGCACACCCTTCTCCAGCTTCAGAGAAATGATGTTCGCATCGGGCTTGCGCGGCACGGAGGGTTGGAAGGGAGAGGGCGCACGGTCGCGCGTCTCGGCAATCCGCTTGAGGTCGGGCGGCATCACGGGCGGCGTGTACTCACCCGTCAGTGTCTCGCGGGGATACAGAATGTCGGAGCCGCGGTTGCGAGACACGTAAAGCGTGCCCTTGAACACATGGGACTTTAGCACTGTATCGTAGCTCTCTCCTGGCTTGTACCGAAGCAGGAAGTCAATGCTGTTCTGGTCGGCGGGCTTCCACTTGTACACGCGCAGCCACGTGTTGCCGCGACGGTCCTGCATCGGAGCCACGGGCGTGGCCTTTGGCGTGAAGACCAGCCCGTCTGTAGGATAGCCGAACTTGGTGTCCAGCAGGGTGTTGATAGCCTGCTCCATCACGGGGCCGTCTCCTGCGAAGAACACCTTGGTCTCAATCCGCAGGGGCTTCTGGCTCGGAGCCGTCACAAAGTCGGTGCCTAGGTCCTTAACGAACTCGCGAGCACATCCCAGACGGCTTGTGATGGTCAGGTCCTCGTCCGTCAGCATCAGCGGCAGGCGAGTCGTGTTCTTGCCTCGGAAGGAGTAGACATCAAAGATGCAGAACAAATTCAGGTCAGATAGGTACTCGCCATCCAGCACATCGCCGACGTGGATGTCCTTGGTGCTGGTCAAGCCGGTCCACGAGATGTCCTTGTTCGGGGTCACGCGAATGACCCGCTTGTCGGAGGCCACGACCAAGAAACAGCGGTCTCCATCAGCCTTGTTCGTAACCGTGTATCCCTCCAAGATAGAGTTGGGACACACCTTGCTCATGTGGCGACGGTCCATGGTCACGGGGTTGATGAAGTTGAACCCGAGGCGCTGGAACCCCATGCGGTAGTTCTCCACATCTGACTTGGTCAGCAGAAAGGGCGTGCCCTGAAAGGCCTCAAGAACGAGCGTCACGTGGCGGAACAGGGAGTCTACGATGGTCTTGGTCGGTGCCTTGCGGTCAAGCACTTCCAGCTCCAGCTCGTAGGCGGGCTGTGCGCGCATGACCTCGTGGAGGCTACGCATGCCCCGCGTGCGAGACTTGACAAGCGAGAAGTCAAATCGCAACAGTCCGTCTAGCGTAGTCCATGAACGGCGGTGGATGATGCGGACATGGGCGGTCGGGTCCATGGGTGCGCCCGTGAAATCGCGGCGCAGCTCTTCTTCGCGGCGGAGAGTGAAGCGGATACCCAGGTCAGGGAGGTCCACCAAGTCGGACTCCGACCCACGTCCCTCAAAGTAGCGGGTCTTCCGCTCAACGAGCAGCTTGGTTCCACGGAAGCTTCCAGTGGAGCAGACCTTGTAGATATTTGCAGACTGCGTGATGACCACCCGAACATTGTCGGGATACGAGAAGACGGCGCGGTGTTCGTCGGTTGCAGAGCCGGTTGACACGGACGAGATGACTCCAGCGATGCGGTCCGCTACGCCCTTGGTCTTGATTTGATTGGGAAGGACCTTGCATTCAAGTTCGGCCTGAGGGTCGCGAGAGACGTAGTTGGCAAGGGCCGTTACGGCCGAGCGTTGGGTCTCCATTTGCCCTTGCTAATAGGCTGGATTCTCTTTATCCATTTTTTACCATCGTCTTCCGCACCACGTCGTCTGCGTCCATCCGCTTCCGCTGGTCAAGGTAAAAGGCAACCATCTTTTCCATCTCCATCATGCAGCTGTCGCTCAAGACTTCAGAGGAAACCAAAACACCGGTCTGTGTCTTGGTGTAGGATTCAGTGTGGTGCTTAATGACTGCGAAGACCTGAGCGTGCTCATGCGGGTCCAGAAGGTCTAGCTGGTCCCGGAGCTTTTCCTTGCGCGCTCGGTTCATTTGTAGTAGGCGCAGGCTTTGCGATGACCTTCCTCTTCCGCGTGGTCACAGGCACTTGGTCTTGGGGAACCACCACCCTGCGCTCTACATCCGCTGCCGCATTGGTACCTGTGGATGCGGCCAACAGCGGCTCCTCAGCCGCCGCCGACTTCTCCGCTTCAGCCTTTTGTGCATTGACCACCTGCTTCAGGTGCCCAAGGACCACGATAGAGTCATCGCCCTGCTGGAAGCGAGACCCCTTGACCTCAAACTCCACCTCCTGACCCTCCTTGATGTCCTCAAACGAGGCATCGCCAAGGTGGAGGTCGCGGGGCAACAGAACCTTCATTGGAGACACCTCTGCGTGGATACCAATTTTGGACCGCAGTACGACAGGGGCACGGAACACCTGACCTGGGTGGGGCATGCAGATATCTGCCTGAAACTTGACGGAGTAGTCCAGTCCGCCGTGAATGAGATTGACACGTCCAAGCGAGTGGTCCACCACGGTGATGCTTCGGGACTGCACAAAGCCCTCGGGAATGCAGACGCCCTCATACTTGGCTCGGAGCTGGGACATCAAGCTGACCTGAATGTTTCGCTGAATGTGCTGGGCGGGAATGTGAACCGAGCGAACCAACGCACGGCGCTCAAAGATTGGCGCAAGAGGGTCCATGCAGGTACGTTGTCTTTACTTGCCCTTTTTCGTTTTTGGTTTAGCCGAGAGGATGGTTTCCATCTCTTCGGGGGTGTACCAAACCACCTTCGGGTCTGGGTCTTGCATCTGTGTACGCAGCAGCAGTTCGGAGTAGATGCACCACGTCTCCTTGTTCGTCTTGGCCACATCAGCAGGCACACCAGCGCCCGTGCGGTCCACGAACTTGGCCAAGGCAAGCACTGCGTCCTTCTTGTTCTCGCCCGTGCCACAGACAATGGGAACGTCGCGCTTCTTTCCCGCCTCGCGGACCGGAGTCTCGCCCTCCATCTTGAAACGACTCATGGTCAATTTGCCGTCCTTCATGGATGCGAATATCTTGGACTTGTTGGCATCAAAGTGGGCCAGCAGGTCGTCCGTCCACTTGGTCACAGCCGTCAGTGGCTCACCTGGAGGCACTTCGGGCGGGTCGTACGTCTCATGCCCAAGCACCAGAATGTCGGTGGCGGGCACTGCTAACCTTGAACTGAACTGCGTCGTCTGTCCCGACCGAAGGTACAGTACCTTCTGCGCATTGGTGATGGAGTGGTCAAATGCGTATCCATCCAGAACCGCAGCGTCAAAGCGGTCCACAGGGAACGGAAACTCGCGCATCTGCGAAAGGTCGGGCGCATCGGTCACGGCAGGCTTCGGTGTGGCGTCCACGGCGGGCAGCGGGACATCTGACCGTTCAGTCGTTTGCGTGGTGCGCTCCACCAGCGTGCCGTTGGAGACACCGATAGGAGCCAAGGCGTACAAGTCACCACGGGATTCGAGCAAACTGGGGCGTCCAAAGGCGTCGCGGAACTTGAACCCCGTCCGAATCGCAGACTGCAAGGCAAAGGCCACGACGTCCTGCTGGTACATGGACAATGCCGCGAACAGCTGCTTCCTCTCCCAAATCTCCTTGTCCACAAACAGCTTGGACAGGCGGGTCAAGAGCTCGTCGCGCACGTCCGTGTAGCTGGACAGGGGGCGAACATAGTCGGGGTCAGCCACCGACGGCTTGACCTTGCAGTAGTCGCCTTCGGGGTCGTCCATGAACTGCGGTGCCACCATTCCAAAGAGCGGATACGTCACATGCTCATTGTTCTCCGACCGCACCTGTTCAACCTCCAGCGCCTTCCACGCGGGAGGCAGGACTGCGCCGAGTTGGATAGGGCAGTCCATGGCCGACTCCATCATGACTTTGCGCACATTCCCAATCTTCAGGGCCTTCTGTTCCACTTTGGTGCGGTACGTGTATTCGTCAAAGCACTCGCGCTTGGAGGTGGTGCGGCAGACGTGGAGGTAGACTGTGCAGTTCTGGTGCTCAAACGGCAGCATGGCATGAGAACACGTGCGCAGACCGCGTCCAATGACCTGTTCCACCCGGCTCATGTTCCACCAAGGATCCAGAATGTGGACTTGACGCACAAAGCGAAAGTTGACGCCTTCCGAAATCTTGGGCGTCGTGAGAATCACACGGACCAAACTACCGTCCATGTTCTTGCGGTCCCGAGCCAGTGACAGCAAAGAGGTAATCTGCGCAGTCGTGATTTCAGACGTCAGCATAATGTACTTCCCCTTGGTGCCCTTGCGGCCAACCAACAGCGGCTCTCCCGACGCAGGTGTGTATCCATGCTCCTCCAACGCCATGGCAAAGAGCCGAGCCCCGCGCTCCACGTAGTTGGAGTAAACCATGGATACGCCGACACCCGCCTCAATGGCCTTGATGACGGTGACGAACTTGGCTGCATAGTTGGGCAGCTCTTCGGGAGTCAAGAAGGGTGTGCCTGCATACTCGTACTGGTCTCCAACCATCTTGAACATCTCCTTGAACTTCTTGCCTCCAGGCAGCACGGACACGGTCGGCATCATCATGGCGCTGCGCTTCTCCTCGTCTTTTTCATCTCCCGTTTCTTCACCCAACGCCTTACCTTGCTCACCCTGCACAGGGGACGCAACCAGGCTCAGGTACTTGATGCGCTCGGCGTCTGTGATGCGCCGCGACTTGCCCACGAAGGAGACGGTGCGGTCATCGGCCGCCTCATTGGGTGGAGGAAGACGGAAAGGGAAGGTGAATGGATTTTCGCCCTTGACGAAGGAGACGTAGCGTTGGCACCAGTCACGAAACTCAGATTCCTTTGCAGGCTTGACCTTGCCGTCGGCATTGAAGTAGTCTACGGCTTTCAGTTTTTTCGTCAAGGACATTGTGCGGTCGTTCCACCCGAAGAGGTTCATGTAGTACACGATTTCTTCGTAGGAGTCGTACATTGGCGTGGCCGTCAGCAGCACCAGAACCAGACCATTGGCCGTCTTGACCAGCTTCTCCATGCCGCTGGACACGGACTTCTCCACCTCAACGTCTCCACCCTCACGCAGGTTGTGCGCCTCGTCCACAATCACCAGGCGATTGTCAAAGGTGTCGTGTATCCACTTGTCGGCTTCGGCAGGGGGCAAGTCATTCAGCGCTTCATTGATGCGGGTACCGAAGGAGTTGTAGCCCACAAACTCGTAGAATTCAGATATCATGCGGTCGGCCAACGTCTTGAGCCGCAGACGGACTTCAGGCACCATCCACTGCTTGGGCTCCGACACGATACGGGTCAGCATCTCCAGATAGCGCGTGCCCGTGCACTGCTTGGACGACAGCATGTTGCTCTTCTCGTCCAGCTTGGTCCGTGTTAAATCAAAGATTTCTGTGCGGAAGTTGGACTGGACTGCAGGACCGGCAATGATGAGCACCTTCTTGTCTTGGAACTCAGGGCGCAGAATGTACTCTTCGGCAATTTGGATGGAGGAACAGGTCTTGCCCACTCCCGTACCGTGGACCATCAGTAAATCGCGCGTAGGGCTGTCGGGAGACAGAACTCGACGCAGGAAGGTTTGTTGCGGCTGGAGACTGAACTCCGTAGCACCGCACATCTCCGTCCGCATAGCCTGGAGGTTTTCCAGCGACGCGGGTGGCAGAGAGTTCACACGAATCTCCGCCAACTCGGGGTGAGTCAGGTTGGCCATTATGTAAGGATTAGATGAGTTTGGGCAGGCGCCGACGATGGGTCTTGCGACGGCCACCACCCGACGGCAATCCTAGCATAGCGACTTCCGCTTGGGCTAGCTGAAGCTGCTGGGTTAGGACGAGGTTTATGTTTCCAGTAGTTACGAGTGGACGATTTGATCTAATCCACGACATCGCCGCGGTAAGAATTTGTTGGCTCATAATACTGCTGGTAATCGGTATGCTCTCGTCATTTGTTCGTAGATATGCAACCATCTGTTGATAAAGAGCCGCTCCTTCTGGATTGAGTTGCCTTCCATCGGAAATGGGAGTCTGTACAGGTTTAAAGTTTCGAAGTTCTCGTTCGATCAACGTCAAGACCAGGTTTGCGTAATACTCTGAGAATCTGAATATCTTCTGATCATTGTTTGCTATGGGATCAAGTGCAGGAGAAGGGAACAGACCAATAAACAACGCTTTGAGCTGTCCGACTTCAGTCGCTATATCTTCAGCGGTCATGACTGCGGCGATATCTACTCTCGTTCCGTTTCGATATGCCGCGACATTCGTCGGAGTAAAGGTTTGCATAACGCGAACTATCGATTGAAGAGTCTTCGTAAGGGTTTGCAGGTTATCATCTAGCTGGGTTCCGGGGAGAATACTACCGTCGTCATCCAACCCAACTACACCGTGGTCGTCCCACCCTTTAGGAATATCGTCAGAGGAGAACGTGTCTTTGAACTGCTCGTATTTCTGTCTCAACATGTCAAACTGAAGAAGCATATAGCGTTTGCAGATGTAATCTACCTGGACAGGGTCGATGGGCTGGGTACCATCGTCGGCAAAATATACATCGAAGGTTTCGGTGTCTTCTTTTGTGATAATGTACTCGTCGACAACGGTGTAGGCCCGCATTTTATCGTCTACATAGTCGTCTCCTTGGACATATGTATTGGTGGTCGACGTTTGTTCTGGGTACCCAGGGGGAAAGACTCGAATCATGCGAGTGCGGAGGGCAGCATAGGCAAAAGCTACATTGGGGCCACCGCCACGCTGGCCCCCTCTTGCAGGTGGCGTTCCATACGGAGGCAATCCGAGTATCAAACGAGTTGGGTCAAGTCCTCTGAGAACTTCTTTATGGTTGTCTGATACTCTCCCCTCTGGAAGCACAAGTTGAGTAGGATTGAATATCTGCTGTAGGGCACTTGTTAGTGATGAAATATTCTTCACAATCATCCCAGCGTCTTCGCGGACACGAACCAGTGTGTCCCTTGCTTCGACAATGGGTACGCTGTTTGGAGCTCGCCCTTGACCAAGCTTTGTGGCAAGTGCCGCAACGCGAACATCAATGACTGACTTACCTGGGTAGTCTCCAGACACAAGCCTCTCCCCCGCCTGCCGTCCAGCCGTGAGACGAGTGTTCATCTTGGCGAGTATCGCAATCATCTTTGTCACAGCAGCAAACTTATCGCGAGGACCCGCAGCAGGAGTGTCGTAGATTGCCTTATTCGCAGCAAGCTCTGGGGTGTCCGACTGTCCATCAAATTGTGTAAAGACATTCGAGTCCAATCTACTAACAATAACGGTAAATGCCTTTACTTTAGCAATGTACTCTGGGAGCGTAGTTGTTGCTATGATATCCCCTACTTTCGCGGTCACGAGTGCAAGAAGCCCTGTGGCTAGTTCATTTGTTGCGGCCTTTGTAGCCTCAAAATCACGTACGTAGTCTGCATAGAGCTGAAGTGTGCGGTCTGTTAGTCGAGGCCCGTCTGGAAGGTCGTCGGCATTCTTGAAATAGATGAGGCGGGCGATGTCCATTGCCGAAGTGAAGAAGACGTTGACACCATGGAGAAGACAGAACGCAAGAAGAATGCGGTCATTCGTGACGACACCTATTTCCGTATCGACAAGCATGTCACGAAGCGTCGTCGTCTTGACGTCGGGTTGCGCCTGGCCTTGAATGATATATTTGCGATCCAGGTCAAGAAGCGAAAGCGCCTGGCACCAATCACCCATGCGCTTGATCAGCGTATACACGAAGACCTCCGGAACGACCCCCTTCTCGAGAAGAATGGCGGCGGCCGCGAGGGTTGCGTTCTTTACGTTGGACGCGTTCGCAACGTCGCCGATGTGAAAGGACTGACCATCTGCAAGCAAGTCCGCTTCGACCGTCCCGTCTTTCATTCGAGTAAGAGATATCTGCATCGACGCAAAAATGTTGGACTTCTGATCGAGTTCTTGGCCTTCTGGAGGGGGTCCCCAAAGTGGGTAGACTACAGTGTCTACAATGTCGTTTAGGTAGAATAGGCTGGCTGTCGGCGTCGGCGGCGTCGGCGGCGTCGGCGGCTTAGCGGCCACCGCTTTAATATTCTGTACCTTGTCTGCCGAGTCGCTTGCGTTTTCGATATTTCGAATGATGTAGAATTCACACGGCGAATTCGGCGGCGGTCCCAGAGACGCATTGAGAACATCGGTAAGAGCCAGACCTCCTGTAGCGTCCACAATGAGCGCAAACTTGTTTTTGCCACCTGTGACCTCTTGGAACATTGTCGAGATGTTGCGATTCTGTTTGTAAAGCTCATATGCTGGACCAGCCTTGGTGGGTGGTCTCGGACCCGCTCTGTAAGACGACGAACGCACCTTATAGTTACGCGTTACACCTGCGGCTCTCACAGGCACATCTCCAGATGGGTTGGCTCCTTCTGCAGCCACTGCTCTCCGTTTAATCTCGTCGTACGTAAGACCCGTGATGGATTCGATTAGAGCGTTTTCATCTGGGAACAAAGCATCGGTGGGAGAAAAGCCTACCCTTGGCACAACAATGCTATCAAAGTAGGTACCCAGCAGCTCATACAATGTCTTGCCTTTGAGTTTGTCCGTAAACTGCGTATTCAACCACACCATCCCCTTTGTTGTCAAGTTCTTCGCGAACTCGAGGAAGCGCTTCTTGTCTCCGTCTACGATCAAGTCTCGAGATGCTGTTCTTTCTCCAAAGTCGTGGTGAAAATCTCCCCGGGCGAGACGTCTGTACAACATCCATATGGCAAAATCTCGCAGGGTCACGCCGCGCACCATGTCGGAGCTGGAGACAACAGCCGCCGCAGGGGGTGGCGCCAGTTGACGGAAGACCAAGCTCATATTACTCTCTCATCGGATTCTATTTGGCTACCACATGCTCAGGTCCTCCACCCTGCACTCGCCTGAGCCCGTGTCCTCCAGTGCCTTGTTGGCGGCCTCCAGGTCTCCCGTGTCGGGTCCCTCGGCACCCTCAGGTCCCTCGGGCAGCTTGGACTCATCCACCAGAATATCCACAAAGCCCGTTCCGCAGGGGGGTTTCTGTCCGAACATGATGTTCGCAGACACACCCCGCATGGTGTCATACTCTGCACCCACCGCTGCCTCAAACATCACCTTGCTCGTCTCCTCGAAGCTCGACTTGGCCAGCACACCCGTCTCGTTCTTCTTCATGCCGAAGCGGTTGACGGGAACGATGCGGCCACTGAAGGTCATGCTATCAATGAGCACCGACAGATGGTGGTAATTGACCTTCTCGGAGCTGAAGACCTCATTGAACTCCTCGTACAGCGCCAGCCGAGCCGTCTCAATGCCGAAGACCTCGTTGATTTCGTGAATGTCGTTGGAGAAGGTGCGCGTCATGTCCACGCCTGGGAACACGAACAGGTCGTACAGATTCGTGCCCTCCAAATCCAGCACATACTGGTCCTTGGTCTGGTACCCGCCCAGCGTGGGCTCGTACACCATCTCGTTCTTCAGGGTGCGCACGAACACGCGACCAATGCCGTCCATACCCGTGAGCACTGACCCCAGAATTCCATCCTCCATCTGCCGCAGGCCTGTCGGGTTCTTCACCGAAGCCGCCGACATCTCCAGTCGCAGAATCAACTTTTGCGCATTGCGGTCCGAGGTTACGCACTTGACGGTTGTGTGTCCCACTGAGTTCTGAATCTTGGCCTGAACCTCTACCAGGTCCATGATATCGCGGTTCACCATCTCTTGGTCGTCCAGCTCCAAGCGCATAATCCACGGAGACGCACAGTCCTTCTCGGTGCCCGTCGTGAACTGCTCGTACGTTCCCAGCACCTCGCGGTCCTGGTCCATGACAGAGGTCGCAGCCAGCGGATACGGGTCGTAGTAAATCTTGACAGACCGCGTGATGTCCCGCAGGGTGGTCTTCTGAATCTCCTTCATCTTGGCAATCGCCTCACGCTTGGTGGTGTTGGGCAGCAGGTAGGCGGTGTTGCCCGGGCGCTTGGGGTTGGAAGAGGCCGATAGCAGCTCCTCAATGCGGGGCACACCTGACGTCGCGTTGGCCTTGACCGTGCCTGCAGAGTGGAAGGTGTTCAGTGTGAGCTGCGTGGTCGGCTCACCGATGGACTGGGCAGCCAGAACACCCACCATCTCACCGGGGTGGCAGAGTGCCTTGATGTAGCGGAAACGAATCTCCGACATCAGCTCCTTGAACATCTCCTCTGACAGGCGGTGGACCAGGATAGCCTTCTTCGGGGCCAAGAAGTACCGCAGGATTGCGTGGAACACGCGGTTCACGGGAAACTCCTTGAAGAAGGCACCCAGCGTCTCCACCACCGTTGCAGGCGTCAGTCCAGTCTTGGTGGAGTACGTGTTGGAGTACTTGGACAGCATGCGAGCTACGTTCACAGGTGTGGACACCTTATCGTTCTTGCGGTAGCGGAACACGGACTTAACCAGCATCTCGCGGTCAGCAAGAATGTCGTCCACCAAGTCGGGGGCTGTATCCACTTCGGCGCTCAGGAACGGGTTGACGTCCGCAGGGGACAGCGCATACTGCTTGTACACATCCTCCATCGTCATCTCCGCCAGCCCAATCTCCTGGTCCTCAACGGACTGCGTATCCACACCGTCCTCACCATACACATACTGGATGACCGAGCCCAGCACATTGCGCACCGAGCCATCGTACTCCAGATGCTGGTCCTCCATGGTCTTCATCAACCTGCGCTGAATGTATCCCGTATCTGAGGTCTTGACTGCAGTATCAATCAGACCCTCGCGTCCTGCCTGTGCGTGGAAGAAGAACTCGGCAGGCATCAGTCCCGAGACGAAGGAGTTCTGAACAAATCCGTGCGCCTCGGCTCCGTCGTCGTAGCGGGCAAAGTGAGGCAGTGTGCGGTCCTGCAGCGTGTACTGGACACGGCGGCCCTCAATCAGCTGCTGTCCAAGCAGAGCCACCATCTGCGTCACGTTCTGCGGACCTCCCTTGGACCCCGAGTTGACCATCTGAATCATGCTATTGTCGGCAGGCAGGGACTTGACCACTTCCATATTGATGTCGGCGGCCACCGTCTTCAGGGCGCTTGAAATCTTGTCCTCCAAATCCTCGCCGTCGGACATGCCACTGGTGTTCTTGAACGTGCCCGAGTGGACGTCTGTGAGAATGTCGGCAACCGCCTTGCGGGCATCGGCCAGCTTTCCGTCCACAAACTTCTGGGTCTCAATGTTTGAAATCAAGTCCGCAGTGCCGACCGAGAACCCAGTGAACAGGTTGAAGCGCGTCACCACGGACTGGATGTCGTTGATGAGCTGACCTGCGCACTCGGGTCCAAAGTCATTGTAGACTGTGTGAATCAGCGCAGTGCATGCCGACTTGCGCATGATTCCCTTGGTCAGTTGTCCGTTCTCAATGGTCACGGACCCCTTGAAGTTCATGAGCGGGAAGGCGGCGGAGATGATTTCCGCACCCGTCCACGGCGCATTCTTGCGCATGAAGGGCTTGCGAATCTTGGCAAGGATGTTCATGGCAATCACCTCAGGAACCTCCACGCCCGGCAGGGTGATGCGGTAGATACCCGTCATGGTGTCCTGAAACAACTGAATGATGGGGCTGTTGGTGCGAGGGCTGACAATGTTCCGCAGGACCGAGGCCAGGTACCGCAGCTCCGTCGCAGCCGCAATGGACTGCGGCACGTGCATGTTCATCTCGTCGCCGTCAAAGTCCGCATTGTACGGGCGAGTGGCCGAGACGTTGAGACGGAAGGTGCTGTACGGCAGAACCACCACGCGGTGGGCCATCATGGAGGCCTTATGAAGCGAAGGCTGCCGATTGAACAGCACAATGTCTCCGTCCAGCAGGTGGCGGTGGACCACATCGCCCTCGCGCAGGTCCAGCGTCTCGGCGTTCACGAAGCGCAGAGACACAGAGCGCTTGTCCTGCTTGAGGAACACCGTCTTGGCGCCCGGGTGCTTGTCGGGTCCGTTGCGGATATACCCCATCAGACGGTCGCGGTTATACACTGAGACAATCTCGGGGAAGGTCAGGTTAATCGCAATCTCCAGCGGCACACCGAGCTCGTCCAGCTCAATGTTGGCGTCGGGCGTAATGACGGAGCGGGCGGAGAAGTCCACGCGCTTTCCCATCAGGTTGCCACGGACACGACCCGTCTTGGCTCCGAAGCGAGCCTTCAGAGTGCGGAGCGGACGACCAGACCGCTGGGCCGCAGGTGCCATGCCCTTGATGTCGTTATCCACATAGGTGGCTACATCGTACTGCAGGAGCGCAGTGTGGCGGTCAATCACCTCAGACGTCTCGCCCTTGTCCATGCGGTCGCGCAGACTCTGGTTGTGGCGCAACACATCAATCAGCTTGTGTGTCAGGTCGTCCTCCATCTTCTGGTTGTCGTCCATCACAACGGACGGACGGACCGTGAGTGGAGGAACCGCCAAGACCGTGCATACCATCCACTCGGGTCGAGCAAACTTGGGGTTGAAGCCCAACTTCTCGCAGTCCTCAGTCGTGATGCGCTGGAAGGCGCGGAGGACCATCTCAGCCTGAAGAGGAACGTTCGGAATCCCCGCATCCTCTCCCTTTGGCTTGGGAAACGTACCCTCCAAGGACGCTGCCTTGCCCACGACCTTCACAACCTTTGCAAACACCGCAGTGCTGCACACGGGGCACATCGCGGGCTTCTTCTTGGCAAGGATGTCGCGGACCTCCTTGAAGCGCACCATACCCGGAGGCGTGTCGGGGTTGGGGTACGCAAGAGGTGTGGAACAGCTCAAACACACACAGTTGCACAGCTTCTCAATGACGTCGAAGAACTGATACAGGAACACTGGGCGAGCCAGCGTAATGTGTCCAAAGTGCCCAGGGCAGTACTGGTTAGTCTGTTTGCAGGTGGGGCAGACCTTGCCATTCTCGATAACTCCAAATCGCGAATCAAACACGCCATTCGGCGCGGGATTCCCGCTGAGGTAGGTCTTGTCGGTGGTGACCTCCACGACGCTGCGCTTGACGATGTCATCGGGGTTCGCGATGCCAAACTGAACGCCTACGATTGTGTCACCCATTGTAGTATTGTTATCCTTCCGTGTAGATTATTCGTTTTTCGGCAAGACGACGCCGAACAATTTCAAGGTGGCTGACCAAAACGGGTCGTCCTGCAACACCCGCTCCACCTGCTCTTCGGGGAATGGGAGCGCCACCACCATCGCATGGAACTCGTCGCCTTTCCGCTCCCAAAACAGCTTGTCGCGGATGCGGTGAGTCTTCAGATACCGAAGCACCTTGATGCACAGCAGGTCCGTATCCTGGGTAGAGACAAAGTATGTCTTTTCGGAATCCTGCAAGTCCATCACCGCATCTTCCCACTCCGCGTCAAGCAGCAACTTCTCCTTGGGGTCGGCACTCATTGGTTATGGGGAGGACAAAAATCAACCAACGACAACGACTCCGGGCATTGTAACGTAGTCCACCCGAAAGAAGCTTGATATGGGCCTGGGTATATTGACTGGAGCCCTGTCGCCATTTGACGTGATTGAACATGTAACCTGGACAACCCACGAACCACCCGATGTGTACGTATTCACTCCCACGATTTCTATATAGTACTGCGAGGGATTTGGGTATGTCAGTGTAACACCACTCACCCATAACGAGTATGAATCCGGGGATATCGTCTGTGGAGTCGTTGAAAAATAGATTAGCGACATAGCCACCTTTGGCATTCCAAGGAGTATGCTGCCTGACGAAATTGCTGGCCATGTACCCGTCGCACCCATTGCACCTTGACGTCCAACCGGTGATTCGGCGGCGCCCACATATCCAGTGAATCCTGTGAGTCCAGTGAACCCAAGTTTACCCGTGGGCCCAATCGGTGCTAATCCCGTTGGGCCCGTGGGTCCGGGTGGTCCTACGCCCGTGGGCCCCGTGAATCCTCGCATCCCTGTGGGTCCAGTGGGTCCGGGTGGTCCTACGCCCGTTGGGCCCGTGAATCCTTTTATCCCGGTGGGACCAGTGGGTCCAGTCCTGCCCGCGAACCCAGTCGCACCTGTCGGACCTCCGACGAGAGCGAGCGCCGCTGGGTCTGCAGCTGTAGCTGGACCTTGACGCCCAGTCGGGCCTGTTGTGCCCGTTACGCCCATTGGTCCCGGTTGACCCGGAATTGTACCCCCAACTGGTCCCGTCAGTCCCGTGAGACCTGTTTTTCCTCTGAGCCCAACAAGCCCAGTTGGACCCTGCGGCTGAACCCCAGTTGGACCCGTTTGAGCAGAGCCAGTTCGACCCGTCCGACCTGGGGCTCCAGCGGCACCAAATATGGGATTCAACCCTGTGAACCCTGTGACACCCCCCGGTCCTGCAGGACCAGACCCCGTGGGTCCCGTAGGTCCAGTGAAGATTGGATTTGTATATGGAGACGCAATCCATCCAAGGTATCCACGTGGTCCTTGGAACCCTGCTATACCTGTATTTCCCGTTGACACGTCAACACCATAGTCGCCCACGATACCTGTCGCCCCAATTGGACCCGCGAGTCCGGGTTGTCCCGTCGGACCCGTTGTTCCAGGCAACAGAATCATTGTTGTTACGGGAGATAGTAAACGGGTACTGTGTACACGATAAACCCAGACCCTGACGTGGATGGGTCCCGCGACAAAGTAATCTGTGTCCACCACGTTCCACTTATGGCCGTCATAGAGATTGCCTGCACTCCGACCTGATTGGTAACGCCCGACACCACTGCAGAGTATCCGCCAGGCCATATCTTTGAGTAGGTGGACGTCGGCACACCCGTGTCAAAGTACCCAGATGGAGACAGCGTAATTGTGCTCGGTGTAGCCGTAAAGAGTCCCGTGCATGACGTGGGTGAGTAATACGGATAGGATGCAATGGGTCCAATCGGACCCGTAGGTCCAGTGGGTCCCGTGAAGCCCGAAGGACCGGTCGGTCCCGTCCACCCAGTGAATCCTCGTGCACCTGTCGGACCCGTAGGTCCGGTGGGTCCCGTCAATCCTGTAGGACCCGTCGGTCCCGTCCACCCAGTGAATCCTGTTGCACCCGTCATGCCTGTGGGTCCAGTGGGTCCGGTAAACCCCGAAGGTCCCGTCCCACCCGTGGCTCCAGTGAATCCTGTCGCGCCCAACCGACCTGTCGAGCCAGTAAGACCTGTTGACCCAGTGAAGCCCGTTGAACCCGTCGGTCCTGTGTTGATTACTACCAATGCCCCCGTAGGACCACGTGGACCCTGTGGACCAATCGCACCGGGAGGCCCAACGAGTCCGAATCCACCCGACGCCCCTGTAGGTCCCATGGGTCCAATGTTCCCCCGATACCCAATCGGACCCGTTGGTCCAGTTGGACCCGTAGGACCCGTCATGCCGCTAGGCCCAGTAGGTCCCGTGATTCCTGGCGGACCCGTCCATCCTGTAGGACCTGTTACACCTGTATTGGTTGCGTATCCTGCAAGCCCAGTTGGACCTGTTGGACCCGTGGGTCCAGTAAGCAATCCGATGGGACCCCGAGCCCCAGTTGGACCTGTTCCAAGCAGACCTGTTGGACCCGTCAATCCCGTGGGACCCGTATCCCCTTTGGGTCCTATGTACTCAGCGGCACCGGGGGGCCCCGCGGGACCCCGTGGTCCAGTAACACCCGTGCCTCCAGTTGGTCCCGGAGGACCCTGTGGACCACGTAGTCCAGGCAAGATGTTGGGAGCACAAGAAACGAGACCTACGCCTGGCACGTATTGCGAGAGGCTCATGCTTGTCTTTAGTTAATGTTTGAAAATGACGAGGCGCTATATACCGAGTACAACCACGTGTTGCTCCACACAAAGGAAATCTGCGCATTTCCAGATACGGAGAGCGTGTTGGCCGATTGGGTCGTATACGTGACGTAGTTGCTGGCATTGTTCGTTACCTGCTCAATGTAGACAAAGTCCCCAGTGCTGGAGGCCGTGGGAAGATTTACGTACCAATACGTTCCTGTTCCCGTCGTGGTCGTTATGATGCGACTTCCTGCATTCAGTGGAACAGCCTGCGCCAACCCGTTGTTTGGAACAAGATATGTGTTCGCGAACTGCCCGGGTCCCGTGGACCCTGTTGCGCCCGTGTTGACGGCGCTACCCGGAACACCTTGGACGCCAGCAGGTCCAGCAGGTCCCTGTGGTCCACGCGCACCCGCATATCCGATTGTACCTGCAGGGCCTGTGGCGCCCGTGTTCACCGCCGTTCCAGGAATTCCTTGGGGACCAGTGCATCCTGTGGCCCCTGTCTTTCCTGTCCACCCCGTCAATCCCGTGTACCCAGTTGGACCCGTGTAGTCTGGACCCGTAGGACCGGCGTCTCCTTTAAGACCGCGTGGTCCAAGTCCAGCTGGCCCAATGGGTCCCGTGAATCCAGTATCGCCCTGTTTCCCTTGTTCACCGTTGTTGCCGTCACCACCTTGGTCTCCCTTGGGTCCCGTCACTCCCGTAGGACCAATCGGACCCGTCCAGCCCGTGCGACCCGTGGGTCCAGTGGCTCCCGTGTTCAGCGCAGTGCCCATTGGGCCCGTCCACCCTGTGCAACCCGTGACTCCCGTAGGTCCAGTGGTACCCATGAGTCCCGTTGGACCCGTTGGACCCGTGGAACCCGTGGACCCCGTGGACCCTGTGTATCCCTGTATTCCAATGCCGGCAGTGCCTCGGGGGCCTGTGAGTCCCGTGGCTCCCGTGAATCCCGTAGGACCGGTATTTACCGCCTCACCCCTCTCTCCCGTGAAGCCCCGTGCACCCGTGGACCCGGTGGAACCGCGCTGTCCCGTAGCTCCAACTGGCTGCGACCCCCACGTAGCCAGTATTTGCTGGAATCCCGAGCCTAACGCCGCGGATGTGGACAAATTGCCGTAGGATCCAACAATTCCAACTGTACCCGTTGCGGTGGTAGAATACACTACAACACCATTTACGTAGTAAAAGACAGTGGCCCCGTCGTAGAGCACATAGAATATAGTCGGACTAGGGTTCGTGAACGGGATGACTCCTGCTCCAATTGAAATCGTAGCGGCTGGTGTCGTCCCACCTGCATAGACGTAGACCCCGTCATTGCCCGCCTTTGCCTGCATTCCATATTGATTCCGTCCCGTGCGCATATACTCGTTTCCCGGGCTGAGATTCAAGTCAATGCCCACTTCAGCTATAGTTGTTATCCCGAAGGCAAGTGGTCCAAATGAAAACTGAACATAGGCAGGAACTCCTCCGAATGCCGACGCAAATCCGCCAACATACGAAATGTAGTCTCCAGACACATTGACTGGAACTGAAAACACAACACCGGTCGGGGTTGTCTGTGTTGTCGTAACGCCTGGTAAGTTGAGGTTGGGCTCCAGTGAATAAATAGGAATTGGCAGGGGTCCGGCAATACCCTGTATACCCTGAGCTCCCGTCCATCCAGTGTATCCATACGGTCCTGTCAACCCTGTGGGACCCGTGGCACCGAACCCTGTGGGACCCGTGCGACCCGTGAAGCCAGTGGCTCCTGTGGAACCCGTGAATCCTGTGGACCCCGTGAAGCCAGTGGCTCCTGTGGGACCCGCGGAACCTGTGGGTCCCACAGGAGCCGTGCCCCACATAGCACCCGTGACGGACCCAGCTGTAGAATTCCCACTTGGGTTGAGCATGACGACCGCGTACATGGTCGCAAAGGGTGCGGCAACGATAGAGTAGTAGAGCACCCCGTTTGC
>Ga0136641_1000337_pt1 | contig 20228 bp, 19 predicted proteins | sample EliLak1302023Y_FD_115312 | JGI IMG/M metagenome (GOLD analysis project Ga0136641, IMG submission 115312) | Freshwater microbial communities from Elizabeth Lake, Yosemite National Park, California, USA - 13020-23Y | ecosystem: Environmental > Aquatic > Freshwater > Lake ...
CCGTCGCAACGTTGCCTCAAAAATTGAGGTATCGAAGCGGCGGTGTTCCAAGTGTAAGACATCTGCCAGACTCTTCATAATCCAGCGTTTCCACGCTTAGTCACTCACGGTAAACAGCAATTTCAAGGTAAGACTCTTTAAAATCGTCTCTTTGTCCTAGGTATTCAACACTCTGTATCTTTGCAATTTTCTTCTGCCCTGGATTTCAAAGGGTCACTTAGCGAGAATTGCTACGAACTAATCCTCGTATTTGGATGAGGCGCAACTTGCTTTGCCGCTCAAGGTACGCGACACAACGCGTGAGACCTCACGATCAGCCTCGCGTTCCTTTATTGCTTCGCGCTTGTCATGGGCTTTCTTACCCTTAGCAATTGCAATCTCGACCTTGGCTTTTCCATCTTTGAAGTACAACTGCAGCGGCACAAGAGTTGTCCCAGAATCCTTCAACTTTCCAATGAGTTTGCTGAGCTCGTTTTTGTGAACAAGAAGTTTGCGATCACGACGTGGTGTGTGATTTGTCCATGTGCCCTCGGTGTATTCAGGGATATGAACCCCCATCAACCATAGTTCGCCGTTATTAACCATGGCGAAGCCATCGATTAACGATGCGCGGCCAGCACGAAGTGATTTAACTTCGGTACCAGTAAGCACCAATCCGCACTCAATCACATCAGCGATTGAATAATCGTGACGTGCTTTCTTATTTTGAGCAATGACCTTGCGGCCAATCTCTTTAACCATGCCGCATCACCACCCTCATGCCATCAAATAAATACCTGCACATCCATCGTTTGGATTACAGGGTTCAATTCTCTCACTTGTACTGAACTCAATGCGCCATGGCACAACAACTCAAGCTAGCAATTGAGAGGGCTTCTAGGACACTGTGGCGTTCGCTTTTTCAAGCGAGGGCGTTAGACCTTTAGATAGCGGCGAAGGGTAATGACTGAGGCCAGAATCGAAACAAACAAGCCCGTAGCCAATAGCCAAGCAGAAGCGACCCAGACCTGACCCCATCCAAAGAACTTCGTAAAGGTTAGAAGTGGGGCAACATTGGAATCGATCACGGTCTTTAAACCAGCAAGTAATCCAGTAGCAAGTGCCCAACCAATGATTGCTGAGATAACACCTTCCAACAGGAACGGAAGCTGAATTGACCACGAGGATGCACCAACAAGTTTCATCACACCAGTTTCGCGTCGGCGATTAAATGCCGCAATCCGCAAGGTATTTGAAATCAACAGCGCCGCGGTTAATACCGATGCAAGTCCTACCACCAATGCGCCATTACGAAGCACGGCTAATAATCTAAAGAATTTTTCAAGGATTGTTCGCTGGTCTTGCACAACATCAACACCTGGGCGACCACTAAAAGCGCTAACAATTACTGAAAATTGTGTCGGATCTTTTAACTTCACTCGGAATGATTCTGGTAACTGATCTGCAGTTACGTTTTGTGCAATTGCCGAATCCTTAAAGCGTTCTCGGAAGCGTGTAAAGGCTTCTGATTGTGATTCGTAGAAGACGCTGTCTACAACGCTCATCGCTTGCAGATCTTGCTGGATAGACAAGCGCTGATCGGCTGTAACAACGCCGGAAGCACATGATGGGGAATCTGAAAGATTTCCACACAAGAAAACAGAGACTTCAATCTTGTCGTACCAATAATCCTTCATCGCACCAACTTGAGCGTTTGCAAGAAGTCCGATACCAAGTAGTGATAATGAAATAGCAGTTGTAACAACAACTGCAAAGGTCATAGTTAGGTTGCGACGAAGTCCAATACGAACCTCACTGAGAAGAAACCGTGCGCGCATGTTGTATCCCGTCCTTAACCCGTGTACCCATAAACACCACGAACTTGGTCGCGGATTACATTTCCTGCATCTAACTCAATCACGCGTTTACGCATTTGGTCCACAATGCCTGCATCGTGCGTTGCCATCAAAACAGTTGTGCCCTCACGATTAATACGGTCCAACAACTTCATAATTCCAACAGAAGTTGCAGGGTCAAGGTTTCCGGTTGGCTCATCTGCAATCAAAATTGGTGGGCGGCTAACATATGCGCGCGCAATCGCTACGCGCTGTTGTTCACCACCAGAAATCTCAGAGGGCAAACGATCGCCCTTATCTTCCAAGCCAACTAGCTCTAAAACCTCTGGAACTTCACGGTTGATTTCCTTTTGTGAATAACCAAGAACGTGTAATGTGAATGCAACATTTTCAGTAATTGTCTTATTTGGAAGCAAACGGAAATCTTGGAAAACGGTTCCAACGGAGCGACGAAGCTCAGGCACTTTGTGATTTGCCAATGTTCCTAAATCTTTTCCAGCCACGTGGATTGACCCTGATGTAGGGCGTTCTTCTCGAAGGACCAATCTCAAGAATGTTGATTTACCTGAACCTGAAAGTCCAACAAGGAAAACAAACTCGCCTTTAACTATCTCGAGATTTACAGAGTCGAGAGCTGGGCGCTCCTGACCCGAGTAAATCTTGGTGACATTTTCAAAGCGAATCATTAAATCTCCCATTGCATCTGCGGGGTGGAGTTTCGGGGAACCACCTTCGACCTGCGCTTAGTTTATGGAAGGCAGGCTGAAATCGTTGGATCTAACGCGGGTTTGAGCCTGAAGATTATGTGAGATTAATCGAATCGAGCACATTCTCAGCAATTAGGAACTACGGCGCCAGCGAATTCCGGCCTCGATGAACTCATCGATTTCACCATTTAATACAGCTGAAGTATTTCCAGTTTCATAATCCGTGCGCAGATCCTTAACCATTTGATACGGCGCTAAAACATATGAACGCATCTGGTTTCCCCATGAACCGGAGTTATCGCCCTTTAGTGCATTGATCTTTGCTTGCTCTTCTTGGCGACGGCGTTCCAATAACTTGGATTGCAACACAGCCATTGCTGTTGCTTTGTTTTGAATCTGAGAACGCTCGTTTTGGCATGAAACAACAATGCCCGTTGCAATGTGAGTTAAACGCACGGCAGAGTCTGTGGTGTTAACGCCTTGCCCGCCAGGACCTGATGAGCGATACACATCGACTCGAATATCTTTTTCATCAATTTCAATATGATCACTCTGTTCGACAACGGGAACAACTTCAACACCAGCAAATGAGGTGTGGCGACGGCTTTGGCTATCAAACGGTGAAATACGAACCAAACGATGTGTTCCTTGCTCAACAGACAATGTGCCATATGCATATGGTGCAGCAACTTTAAATGTTGTTGATTTGATTCCCGCTTCTTCTGCATACGAAGTTTCAAGAACATTAACCGTAAAGTTATGGCGTTCGCAGTAACGCAAGTACATGCGCATAATCATTTCGGCCCAATCGGCCGCTTCCACGCCACCTGCTTCGGAACGAATAGTGATCAATGCATCGCGGTCGTCATACTCGCCATTTAGCAAAGTCTGAACTTCTAACTCGCTAACAGATTTCTTGACCGCATCGAGCTCATTCTCCGCATCTTGCATTCCACCGGGCTCCCCAGCAGCTAATTCAAAGAGGATGGCTAGGTCTTCCACACGTTGACGCAATCCAGAAAGTTTGGCAATGACTGATTGCACACGAGATAAACGGCTTGTGATCTTTTGTGCAGCCTCTGGGTCATCCCAAAGATTAGGGACGCCTGCTTCTACTTCTAACTCATCGGCTTGCTTGCGAAGTTTTGGCAGATCCAAGACCTTTTCAATTGAAACAAGGGTCGCATCAACCGCGTCAATCTCTAATTGATATTCGCGTGCGGCCATAAGGCAAGGATACCCGGGCCTACTAGTGCAAGCGAATTCCAAATAGGTAGAAGCCTTCTTGAACCTGATTAATCGTTCCAGCAGATGCAGTCACAAACACAGAATCAATTGACGAAAATGGAACCCTGAAGGGCAAATTAACTTCAGATCGCGTCTCGATAGCTATCGAGTATCGATCGCATTGGTAATTAGTTAGTCGAATTCCCTTTAACTGATGCCATTTCAAATCACTCTCATCATTGCTCCAGGAATGTAGCTCTAGAAGAACTTCTAACCCACCTCGATTGCAATCAATTGGAATCTTGGGATGAGCTCGGTGGGTTGCAAGTGCCAGTGGCACGGTGAACATGTTTGCTTTCCCTTGGTAATAACTACTTTTGTCCAATGCGTGCACTCCGCGTTGAGCGGCTGCTTCTGTTGCCTGAACTAAGGAACGTTTTGAAATAATTACAGTGGACACATCAGTCATCACCATTAAAGAAGCTACAGTGATAACAAATAATCCAATAACTATGACGGCTATGGATCCAGCTTCATCACTCAAAAATTTTATACGCGTTACAATTTTGTGTAATTCACCCCTATGGGTACCGATGATCATGAGATCCACGGGCTTAAGTGCTCTTGCGCACTGGCAGAAATCACGCGTCCAGTCTGTTCGTCTGAGAAAGTTATTGTTAGTCTGATTCGTCCCCCTGCTGCTAGACATGGATTTCTGCTGCACTCAAGATTGGTTCGCAAAGATAAAATTTCTGCGTTGGTTAACTTCCACTGTTTTGCCAGTAGTTGGGTTGCTTTTCCCGAAAGATCTCGGGCTGCGGATTCATTGTCGCTGAGTACATAAACGCGCAAAACCTCTCGAGCCATCGACCTAGCAATTTCTTCATTTACGCTAACACTGGAAAAATGATTCAGGTAGATAAACACCGGTATAAATAGTGGGATTGCTAATGCAACAAATTCAACAATCGCGCTACCAGAATCGGACTTTAGCTTTGTTTTGAAAGCAGATTTTGTGAAGCTGTCAAAACCAGACATAAAAATATGCTTGATCTTCATTGCGTTGGATTTGTCGGCTCAATTACTGCGATGCCAATTACATCAGCAACCGGGTAGCCTCCCATGAGCGAAGCCAACCCAGGAACCAGTTGTGGAAGAGAGCTAATCCGATGGGTCACAAGTACCTGAATCTTTTCTATTCGACCACCCACTTCAACTATTTCATCCCCTGTCCCAAATTGATGCGAAATTGCACGACCAGAAGCATCTCCCTGAGCTAGAGCCATCTCGGTATTTCGAATATTGGTCGCAATTATCAGTTGAACGCCAATTAAGAAAAGGATCAACATCGGAATTAAGACCAATGCACTTTCTACATTGCCAGCTTCTTGGCTCACCATATGAGTAATTCGAGCTCGAAATTTTCGAGCAGCATTATTCTGGAAAGCACATTTATCAGCAGTGGCTACTTCTGAAAATTTTCTAGTGCTAAAAGTGGTAAATGAGTTTGCGTTCATGTCGCCCCTCTAACGGATCCCGTTCATTGAATCCAATGAGTCTTTTAGGATTGCAGTCAAACGTGGAGCAGCAATTGTCCAAATTGCTGTAACCAATCCTGTTGTCATCAACACGACAAGAACCCAGCCCGGTACATCGCCGCGATCATCTTTGAGTTGTGCGAAAAAAGCATCATGTCTCCGGATTAATACATTGCGAAAATGGAGTTCAGCCCTTACTGCACGTTCTGTGATTGTGTTCATTGTTCCTCCTGTTTGTATGTGTGGTAATTATTTGAAGATGTATCTCTCTGGCTCACATGAATTCTCTATAAAACACACCCGGCTTCACTCTAAAGATTCTGTAAGTGTGGATAATCTCTTAATTCCATTGACACAGGCATTTTGGGTGGCGAGCAAATCTGATTGGCTCTTTCTGAACTGGCGTTGTGTAGTCAAAGCACATTTGCGCTCCCGTTAGTTCACAAACACCAGTGTCAATTAGTTGCAAAATGGCTTGCACAATGGTTCCTGCCATTTGATAGGAAATAGCAACTGGAATTTCACGACTATGGGTTGCCAAGGGAATCAAATTGTTAATTCCGTAGCGCTCAGCCTTCCCAATTTCAAGACATTGCATACAGGGGGTCATGCCTGGCTTTACCAAAGGGCCGGCGTACGCTGCCCCACCAGAAACAGCACCTACAAACAAATGATCCATTCGGTCCCGCATCAACTGCTCAACTAATTGGGGAGTGAACTCGCCAACAATGACGCGCACATTATGCGCAGGAATCGGTGAGCTGATAGTTCCTTTAACATTCTTGGATGCAGTTGGAAAAAGTGACCATTCTCTGGTTAATTCTTCAATCCGCGATTTGTAATTAAGTCCAAAATCACTAATCCTCAAAACACCTGTACCTAGGTCACTGTCGCCAATCGAACTTAGATCTCTGTGAGATCCCATTGCAAACTTTGTATTGGTTACTCCACTAGCCAATAATGCAGCATAAATAAGTGTCGCTAAACGATTTTCACCATGAATCTCTACTCCAAAGTTTTGTCGCGCAGATAAAACTTCAACTCCTCCATCGATTACTCCAGCAACCCAAGTCGTTTGGCTAAGCTCAGGGGTCATTCTCAATTGCAACTGTTTAAATGATGCATCGTTGCTTTGATCTTCCGTGCTTGCCGCGCGCTCTGCAATCGGTGATTGAAATCTGTTATGTAATCTAATTTTGGAGGTTGTGACATCTAGAAATTGAGTCATCTCCAATTGACTGATAACTTGTTCTACAACCTCAAGTGGAGCATCAATTTCAGCGCTGATATCGGATGCACAGTGTTGTCCATCAAACTTTGCAATGATTGCTCGGGCACCTGGATGATGAATTGAAATCGCATGATGTGCAGAAGCGATGATTAAAGATTTTTCTTGCTCTGGATCGGGCTGACTTATGTGGACACCTTGCTTGAGCCGAGGTTTGGAAGAGTCCATGGCATCATTGCCAGAGCCCTCGACAGTGATTCGAGTAACGCGAGCTGGTCGTGAACCCTTTATGTATCTGCGTGTTATTCGCTGTGTACTTTTTTCAACAGTACTACTTGGCGTTTGTGATGTGGTTGTTGAAGTTGTAGGTGCCTGGAGTTCTAGTGCAGATAAAGGATGTGTGCTCATGTGCCAAATAATGCTTACGCCGAGCGGCGCCCGTGTACTCGATCCGAAAAGCTGTGGAGTTCACACGATTTGCTCTCACTCTGGTGCGAGTCAATTACTCTCGGCAATCTATGCAGCTACACCGACCCAAACAAAAGACCCCCGCACCGTTAAGTACGAGGGTCTTTCATAACGCTAGACGTTTGCAGGTGAACTAGAGCTCGCCTACGCGAAACGAAATTTAATTACTGTGCTTTGCCAAGAATACGATTTACCTTGGTGCCACACACTGGGCAGATGCCTTGTGCCATGCGACGACCAGAGTCAGAAACCTTTACAGTTCCTTCGAAATCACGCTTCTCTTTGCACTTAACGCAGTAAGCGTCACCTTTGTATGTCTCTGCAGTCATTTTTTTCCTCCTATCGACGCTTGCAATCCCCTCGGGATGCTCCCCGTGTGGGGCAGGCGTTCGTGTATGAGGCTACCCCTGAACACGCTTAATTGAGCGTATCTAGGCACCTTTATTTAGGAGTTTTTTTAGCGCCTCTGGGGCGGCGAGCGCGGTTTCAGCCGCCTCGTACCCGCTCAAATACGCCTCAGCCAGCTCCTCATCGGGGAATCGGGCCAATAGCTCCTTAAATTCGGGGCCATGGTCAAAGAATTGCAGGTGGATCGCCTCATGGAAAAGGACGTAATCCAGAACGTACTCGGGTGCGCCTTTCAGGCGGTCAGAGATTCGGACCGAGCGATCTACCCCCGTACAGGATCCCCAGCGCTCGCGCATTGCCCGCCAGTTCACGGAGGATGGGCGGACCGTAATCTCTGGGGCTAACTCATTCAAAAGTTCGCCAATGCGAATGGACAGACTTTCCTCGCTCATTGTTGCCGCCGCCTCTTGGGCACGAATCTTGGCAACCATTTCAGGGACCATGGCCCGCTCATCAGCCTTGCTCATCCGGGCTGGAATCGAGACCACGATACGACCACCTTGACGATAGGCCGAGATATTTTTCTTTCGGCGGGTGGATCTGATGACAATAATCTCGCCCTCTGAGATTCCAGGCAAGGTTTCCTCTTCTAATGTGGGTTCAGCGCGAGAGCTAGTGGATTCACCGTAGTCGGCCACGTCAGGGTTAAAGAAATTGGTCACAATCTTCTCCCCCCTTTTTTTATTCCTAAAAATCTTGTTTTATTGTGAGAATTCACGGCCATTGCCAGAATTTTTGCCACAGCTAGTTACTGAACGTAGAAAATAGTAGGACATCTCTCAACCAAACCTTGAGAGATTGAGTATTTAAAGCCGCGAGTCTCTCTGGTTATCAATGACACGGTTCAAAGTTTCACATGATGGGGCTGAAGTTAAAAACTCGCTACCTCAATAAATAATGCTTTGTCAACGTAGTGCCGAGTTGATAAACCACTGTCAAAGTCTTACTTTACGACTACGAACTCCTCGGATAACAGTTCTACATCAGCAAGGGGAAGGCTGATTTAGAGCAAGTGACCGGGGAGTTCGCTTTTCTATCTTCGGAAGTTTTTGGCCGATTGATCACACAACGATCTGTTCATTGAACACTCAGCATAAACGGTCTGTTCATTGAACGCCCCACTCGCTTACGGGCGCTAAATCAGTCCAGACAAATCATCAGGAATTTCTAAACTCTTCATGAAATTCTCAGCATTCAACAGATCTTCTGCGGTTGGCAATATTCCACTCCACACCTGATCTCGTGACTCAATATCTTTTAATTCGCGAACTTGTTTCCAAAATGCAGTTGCTTCACGAGCAAGTCGTGGCGAAACTTGTAAGCCAAGCATCGAGGAAAACAATTGTTGAGCCGGCGCAGAAGTTGCACGGCGGCGGCGCAGAGTTTCTTGAAGTGCTGCGATATTTGGCAATCGATCGCCCGCAGCAAGTGCGACAACCTCCTCACTCCACCCATCAATTAGTGCCAATACAGTTTCTAATTTTGTTAATGCATCGCGTTGTGCTGGAGATTCTTGTGGCGTAAAGATTCCTTCATTCAGCGCAATACTGAAGCTTTCTGGGTTAGATGGGTCAAAACCATTGCCAGATTCAAAGGCTCGCTGTGCTTGCTCCTGAATTGCATCCATATCAATGTTGATTCCCTTACCGTAATCAGTAATTGAGGTGCGGATGTAAGAAACTAGCCACGGATTGTGTGCAAATAATCGCGCAACTGCAGCTTCCCGCAACGCATGGAAGATTCGAACCTCATCGATTGGAATATCAAGATCCGTTGCCCACTCCTTAATGTTTTGTGGAACAAGTGTTGGATATGCAGAATCGAGCAATGGCAAGCCCACATCGTGAGCGCCAGTAACGGTGCCTGCTAATCCCCCAATTGCTTGGCCCAATTGTGTTGCAATTAATGAGCCAATAAATGAGTTCAAGAGCGCAGAGATCATCCCTACTGGAATCTGCATCTGTGATTGTTCATCGGCTTGAGTGTGAGCTGCTTCGCCTTCTCCAAGTGATGCTTGCTTTAGTAATTCACCAATTGCGGTGGATAAGCCAACAGCTAACGGCTCAACTGATGTTTGCCAGCCCGCCAATGTTGTGTCGACCCAGTCAGTTCGGGCTAGTGCACAATTTCCAGTATTTGGTGACTTTGGAAAATGGGTTGCTTCATCAAGCCACAGCTCTGCAATAGAAAATGCCTGCTCGATATCTGCAACATCATTTGCGCCAACAGGAGAAGAACCTTGCGCGGTCGTAAATTTCTTTGCAGTATCTCTGACAATATTTTTAGGTAACGCTTCAGTTGATCCAGTAAATCCAGGACCATTAATTCCTAGCTTTGAAAATTGTTCTTGGATCTGCCGTTGCATCTGTTCCATCATGGCAGCAAAATCGACAGGCTCGTTAGAGTCCTCTGGGTTTTCTGGTGTGAAACCAAATGGCGTCATAGTTGAATCCTCCCAGTCTTGGAACAATTTCGCAGGTAGATTTATTCCCACCTTAATCACACTTTAAACGCTTTACCTTGATTGCGCGGTGTCCTTAGCGAACTAGTACAGTACATACATGTCCAACGCGTTCTCGGCTCTCATCTGGTGGGTAGTTCCAGCTATCGGCTTAATTGGCGCCCTTGGCTATGTCACATGGGTATCAAAATTTGAGGGAAAGTTTCAGCAAGAGACGCAACGCTCAGTTGGTCAGTTCCAGCGTTTTCAGGATTCGCTACGCGATTCGCAGGCCCGCGACGAAGCTGCCGATAATGAAGCTGACGGTCTAGATGGCGAAGCAACTCCAGCAGAAATTAATCGTGACTCCGAACCTCAGACACAAAAGCCTTCACGCATTTCAGTGATTCGTCCGGACGCAAACTAGTTCGGGAACACCAGTGCGATTTTCACCCCTTCCTAAAGTTGTTACAGCGACTTTAGGAATTTTTTTTATCTTAGCAACCATTGCGCCACTGCCTTTTGCAATTGTGTTACCGGGTGAAGCCCAAAATATTTTTAAGGGTGTAATTACGATTAAAGATCTTGATTCTTACCCTGCAACTGGTCGTATAGATTTGATGTCGATTCGTGTTACAAATCCAGATACATGGATTGTTGGGCCCGAATTGGTGTACTCATGGATTAGCGCAGATCGCGCCGTGTATCCGAAATCTGCAATCTACCCACCAGGTACAAATACCAAAGAGGAAAACAAACAAGCAAAAGCTGACATGGTTGGTTCGCAAGATAAGGCCATCAGCGCCGCTATTAATTACTTGCAATCACATCCCGAAGTCATGGCACCTAGTGGTGCTAATACAAAGTCATTGGTGGCTCCAGCCTTAGTAATTGCGCAAAAGCGAGCAGCAGCTTTGGATGGCACAAAGATTAAATTCAAGGTTGGCGAAACTGGCGGCCCTAGTGGTGGCTTGGTGTTTTCAATCGGGCTCGTTGAATTATTGACTGAAATGGATTTAATGCAGGGCCGTCATATTGCAGGCACTGGAACTATCAATAGCCGAGGCATTGTTGGCCCGATCGGTGGAATCAATGAAAAAATCCATTCTGCTCAAAAAGTCGGGGCGACTTTATTTTTTGCCCCAGTTGGCAACGCTGAAGAGATTGCCAATGTCCCGAGAGGAATTAAGGTCATTACCGTTGCAACTTTGGCGCAAGCAATTTCGTACCTAGAAAGAACAGCAACTAAAGCTGGCTAAAGGAAAACCTGCAAATCCCTTGCAACAGAATGATCCTTTTAAGCAATTCTTAAGTTTTAAAGTGGTCATATCCCGCTTATATATCTTGGATTGGTAGCCCTAATCCCCTTGCGATAGTTTTGTCCTATGACCAATAACCCCCAGTTTCAACGCCCATCTTTTAAATTCCGCGGACGCAAGAGTCCGCTGGCTTTGACAGTCGGAATCCTCGTAATCGTAGGAGCGATCTTCACAGCTATAAGTGGTTTTTACGCAGACTGGTTGTGGTTTAAGTCGGTTAACTTCACAAGTACGTGGTCAACAATTCTTGGAACCAAGGCAATACTTTTTGTTGTATCAGGTTTGATTACAGCACTGTTAGTCATGTTCAATGTATTCCTAGCGTTCAAGCGCCGCCCACTCTATGTACCGCTAAGTGTTGAAGCGGATAATTTAGAACGCTATCGCACGCAAATTGAGCCGATTCGTCGAACTGTTTTCCTTGGTGGCTTCATCGCACTCTTTTACTTTGCGGGCATATCGGGATCGACAATGTGGAAATCTTGGTTGTTATTCAAGAACTCAACTGCATTTGGCGTAAAAGATCCGCAATTCAATATGGATATCTCATTTTTTGCGTTCCGCCTCCCATTTTGGCAAACAATCATTGGTTGGGCAATTTCTACACTTGTACTAGCGATAATCGCATCTGTCGTGGTTCACTACTTATATGGTGGAATTCGGCTACAGGTGCGCGAGGATCGAACAACAGTTGCAGCTCGTGTTCAACTTTCGGTACTACTTGGATTAGTAGTTCTCCTCAAGGCAGTTGCATATTGGTTTGATCGCTATGCTCTTGCGTTAAAAGATAGCAAGCTAATTACCGGTCTGACATATACGGATGTGAATGCAGTTCTACCAGCTAAGGCAATCTTGGCCGGAATAGCTCTCATCTGCGCATTATTATTCTTCGCAAACATTGTTCGCCGATCATGGATTCTGCCTGCAGCAGGGACGGCACTTCTAGTAATTTCATCTGTTTTGATCGCTGGGCTCTATCCGGCCGCAATTCAGACATTCCAGGTAAAACCAAGTGAGTCTTCAAAAGAAGCCCCATTTATTCAGCGCAATATCAATGCAACTCGTGTTGCATATGGCCTCGAAAATGTGGCCGTTAGTGATTACCAAGCGACGCTCACAACATCTGCCGGACAGTTAACTAAAGATGCAGCAACTATTTCAAACATACGTTTGATGGATCCCAACGTAATTTCTGCGACCTTCCGCCAGCTACAGCAAATTAAGCCTTATTACTCATTCCCAGAATCATTAGATATCGATCGTTATACAGTCAACGGTGTCAAGCGGGATGCTGTTGTTGCTGTTCGCGAACTTAACATCAATGGTAATCCTTCGCGAAACTGGATCAATGATCACCTTGTTTATACACACGGTTTTGGTTTTGTAGCAGCCTTCGGAAATACTCGAGATGCTGATGGAAAACCGTCATTTGTTGTTGGTAATCTGCCACCAACAAAGGGTCTTGGTGATTTTGAACCACGTGTGTATTTTGGTGAAAACGTTCCTGATTATTCAATCATTGGTGGCGTCAAGACAAACAATCCAGTTGAATTTGATTATCCAGATGACACTTCTGCAAATGGCCAGAAGAACTACACATACTCAGGTTCTGGTGGCGTTCCAATCGGATCATTGCTTAATAAGGTTGTATTTGCACTGAAATATCAAGAACAGCGCATTCTTCTTTCTTCCCTAATAAATAAGGACTCAAAGATCCTCTTTGAGCGAAATCCTCGTGATCGTGTCGCAAAAGTTGCACCTTGGTTAACTCTCGATGGAGATTCATATCCAGCACTAGTTGATGGACGAATTGTCTGGATCATTGATGGCTATACAACGAGTGCCGGCTATCCATATTCACGTCAGACAACTCTTTCTAACGCAACATCTGATGCTTTGACAGCTAACTCAGCATCAATTACAGCCCAAGGTAATGAGAACATTAATTACATCCGCAACTCTGTAAAGGCAACGGTTGATGCTTACAGCGGCCAAGTGACTTTGTACCAGTGGGATGATAAAGATCCTGTGCTAAAGACATGGAGCAAAGCCTTCCCTGGCACTGTTCAGGCAAAGAGCACAATTTCGGCACAACTTCTTGAGCACATTCGTTACCCAGAAGATATGTTCCGAGTTCAGCGCGAAGTACTAAGTTCTTACCACGTTAAGACAGCATCAGCTTTTTATGGCGGTCAAGACTTCTGGCGCGTACCACGCGATCCATCAACGTTTGGAGCTAACGCATCTGCGCAACCTCCATATTACTTAACCCTGCAGATGCCAGGTGAAGCAAAGCCTGAGTTCGCATTGACCACACCATTTGTTCCACGAGGTGGTCGTGAAAACCTTTCGGCATTTGCAGTAGTTAATTCTGATGCAGGTCCTAACTATGGCAAGATCACTGTTCTGCAGTTGCCTCGAAGCACAAACGTTGCAGGCCCATCACAGGTTGCATCTAACTTTGAAGCAAAACCTGAAGTTGCAAATTCATTGTCATTACTTCGTCAAGGTGGATCTGATGTTGTACTTGGTAACTTGCTAACACTTCCAGTAGGTGGCGGCTTATTGTATGTACAACCTGTTTATGTTCGAGCTACCGCGAACAGCGCTGCATATCCGTTGTTACAAAAAGTTCTTGTTTCCTTTGGTGATCAAATTGGTTATGACGACACATTAAAGGGTGCACTAGATCAGGTATTCGGTGGAAACTCCGGAACTGCCGCAGGTGGAACTTCTACAAATGGAAGTACGGGAGTTACAACTAATTCGTCACTTGCTAACTCGCTTGCAAGTGCAAAGAAGGCATACGCCGATGGATTAGCCGCTCTTGCAAAGGGAGACTTCGCTGCATATGACAAGGCACAAAAGCGATTGAAGTCAGCACTTGATGCTGCAATTAATCAACAAGCCAAGAAGTAGATAAGGTGGATTTGGTCTTTATCTATTGTTGCGCCTAAGATTGGGTTACCGACGCGGGGTGGAGCAGCTCGGTAGCTCGCTGGGCTCATAACCCAGAGGTCGTAGGTTCAAATCCTGCCCCCGCTACTAGTTATACAAGTACAAAAAGGTCCTCGAAAGAGGGCCTTTTGCATTCCCAAAATTATTACTTGATGCGAAGTGAGTTAGTAACAACCAAAACGCTGCTCGCCGCCATGGCGGCAGCCGCATACAGCGGCGATAACAAACCAGCCGCTGCAATTGGTAATCCAATAACATTGTAAATAAGAGCCCAGCCCATGTTTAGGCGGATGATTTTTAAGGTCTTCTTTGAGAGCTTCAGGGCAGAAATTACACTGCCTAGTCCTGTATTCATCAATGTTATGTCAGCGCTGTTAATTGCCGTATCTGTTCCGGTGCCCATGGCCATAGATAGATCAGCAGCGGTTAGCGCTGCCGCATCATTGATTCCATCACCAATCATTAAAACGGTGTGGCCTTCACTCTTCATGCGTTCAACAATTTCAAGTTTTGTCTCTGGCAAGGCATGTGAAACGACATGTGCTGCATCAATTCCAACCGTTGTGGCAACAGTTGCTGCAACCTCACTGCTATCACCAGTCACAAGCCACGGAGTGATTCCCATATCTTGAAGTGCTGCGACTGTTGCGGCAGCATCACTTTTTAGTTGATCACCAACAGCAAAGACTGCAACTGCAACACCATCCCAGGCAAGAACTGCCACAGTTAACCCAGCTAATTGTCCACGATCTACAGCAGATTTAATTTCATAGTGAAACTCTGTTGAACTATGAGCAACTGCAGCGGGTGAACCAATCAGAACAACTGGTGATTGCCCACCGATTGAAACTCGACCTGCCGCACCTGAACCGGGTGTTACCGAGAAATCAGTGACAGCAAAGGTTGAACGTGGCCCAACAGATGTTCCTTGTGGTGCGTTAGCTAAGGAGTACTTTGTAATTGATAGTGCAACAGGGTGATTATTAAGAGATTCAATTGCACCGGCAGAGGCCACTATGTTTGCCGTTGTCACTATCTCTGCAAAGGAGCGGCCAAGCACCGCAGCTGCTGCTGTAGAAATCGTAGCTTCCTGAACAAGCATTACGCCTTCAGTGAGTGTTCCTGTCTTATCAAATACAACTGTGTCAACGTTTCGGGCAACCTCTAGCACGCGTGGTTCGCGCAAGACAATGCCGCGTGCAGCCCCACGGCCGGATGCAACAAGTAATGCAACAGGTGTTGCTAACCCAAGTGCGCATGGGCATGCAATAACCAGCACGGTGATTGCAATTGAAATTGATTTGGTAAGTGTTGAGCCAGTGAAGTACCAGCCGGCAAAGGTTCCAATAGCAAGCACAGTAACTATAGGAACAAAGACTGCGCTGATGCGATCTGCGAGGCGCTGAATTGGAGCTTTTGTACCCTGTGCACTAATTACCATTGAAGTTATTCGAGCAAGCTCGGTGTCGTTTCCAACACGCGTAGCACGGACAATGAGTCGACCGTTGTGATTTATCGATGCGCCAATGACTGCAGATCCTGGACGAACATCAATAGGTTTTGTTTCACCCGTAAGCATTGAGTTATCAACTGCGGATTCACCCTTAACAACAATTCCGTCCGTTGCAATGCGATCGCCAGGACGCACTTCAAATTCATCACCAATTTGTAGTTGCTCAATTGGAACAATTAATGGGAATCCCCCGCGAACAATTGTGACTTCTTTACTGCCAAGTGCAAGTAAGGATGTAAGCGCGCTGCTTGCTTTTGCCTTTGCTCGAGTTTCTAAGTAGCGGCCCAAAATCACAAAGAAGATTACGCCTGCTGCAACTTCGGTATAAACATCTCCGGCTCCAGTTGAATTTGCATAGATAGACCAACCAAAAGCAGCCAATGAACCCATTGAAATCAGGTTGTCCATTGTTGGGTGCATGATGTTTCGTATTGCTGCTTTATGAATTGGGTAAGCAACAAGTAAAACAACTGGTGCGCTCAAAGCAATTACAACCCATGCAGTTGCTGAATACAAAGGATGTGGCAACCCAAAGTTATCTAGAATCTGATGGACCCACATATCAATCTGGTGATGCCAACTCATAACCATTGAGATAGCAACGGCAGGCACAGCAAAGATAAATGCAAAGAAGAAGGCGCGAGCAGATTTCTTGCTGTGTAATGTCACAGATTGAGCATCGACTAATAGTGTTGCTGAATACCCTGCCTTTTCTACAATCTTAATTAAATCTTTTGGGTTCATATCCGCAGGCGCCAAAATATGGGCAGTTTCGGTTGCAAAGTTGATCGTGGCACTTACGCCTTCAACCTTATTGAGGGCTTTTTCAACTGAGTTAACACATGAGGAACAGGTCATTCCCTGAACAGACAGTGTTACCGGCTCTATTAGTTGACTCATCGCTGACCTTTTCTTTGGATACCGCTCATTAATTATTTGGATTAAGGCCGCTGATTACAGCCTTATGAAGTAAGCCATTTGTTGAAACTCCACTGCCACCGAAAGGTCCGTTCTGGCCGGCCGTATTTGTAAAAGTTCCACCAGCTTCTCGAACAATGATGTCTAACGCTGCCATGTCCCACACAGCCAACGATGGCTCGATTGCAACATCCACCGCACCTTCTGCGACCAACATATGCGACCAAAAGTCACCTATGCCACGTGTTCGCCAAGCATTGGCCAGCAGGTTCTGGAAAGGTTCTAGTCGATCTCCCCAGCCAACAAAATCTGAGTAAGAGATTGATGCATCAGATAGGTTTGAAACCTTTGATACTGACATCTTCTTGTCATTTGATGAAGCGTCAAACTCTTCCGATAAATCATCGGCACCTGCTGAATTAAATCTTACAAATGCGCCATTGCCTTTGGCCGCCGACCAACGACGTGCAAGTCCAGGTGCGCTGGCAATTCCAACAACGACTTCTTCAACACCTGATGAATCAACTTGAACAAGTGCGATCAATGTTGCCCACGTCGGAACCCCGCGCATAAAGTTTTTTGTTCCATCAATTGGGTCAATAACCCAATAGCGACTAGATGTTCCTTTGTCGCTTCCAAATTCTTCGCCGACTAAGCCATCTGTTTGGCGATGTGTTGCTAATGCTTCGCGAATGGCTGTTTCAACTGCGCGGTCTGCATCTGTTACTGGGGTGTTGTCAGGTTTTGTTGTAATCACTAAATCTTGGGCTTGGTAACGATCAAGGGAAATGGCATCTGCCAGATCTGCTAACGCGTGCGCAAGTGCCAGATCATCAAGTAGCTCGAATGAATTGAAATCAGCGCTCATAATGAAGTAAGTCTATTGCGTTGTCGTAATCAGCCCTGCCTTAAAAAGAGGCTTCACGCTGGGCAATTCAGTGAGATTAATTGTCAATTACAGATGCAGGGGAATCCTTGACCGCTAATAGCGAGCGAAGGCTTGCTAGGCGTGCAGTTCTGTGGGCGTTTGGGATACCTTCAGGACTAGCCCATGCATCTAATTTGCAAGAACTCTCTGCGTGGGAGCAGTTGGATAGACAGTTTGCTGCCACTTCGGATAAGTCACTAAAAGCATCAACAATTCGTTGGTTATCAATATGCGACAAACCAAATGCACGAATACCAGGTGTGTCGATAATCCAGCCATCACTGTCGACTAAAGGCAAAGCGATCGCACTAGATGAGGTGTGGCGGCCGCGACCTGTTGCTTCATTCACATCACCAGTTACACGATCGGCTTCTGGCACAAGTGCGTTAATAAGCGTTGATTTACCAACACCTGAATGCCCAACCAAAACAGAGATTTTTCCTTCAAGAACTTGATGCAACTTTGTTAAATCCTTGTTACGAGACTCACTCTTGATTGCAGTGTGAATAATTTCAATATCAAGCTCGGCATACTCGGTAAGAAATGATGGAACTTCGCTGATATCAGTTTTTGTAACAACAATCTTTGGAATAATTCCTTCAGTAAAGGCAGAAACTAGAAAACGATCAATTAATCCACGACGGGGTTCTGGGTTGGCCGCTGCCACAACAATTACAAGTTGATCAATATTTGCAACGATTGTTCGCTCTACTTGTGCTGCATCATCAACAGTGCGGCTTAAAGAATTACGACGATCTTGCACAGCAACAATTCGCGCGAGTGAACCCTCTGATCCAGTCACATCTCCGACTATCGAAACATTGTCACCAGTAACTACAGACTTTGGTCCAAGTTCGCGCGCACGCATTGCGGTGAGGATTGTTCCATCTTCAGTAATGCATGTCTGGCGTCCTCGATCAACAGTTGTTACTAACGCCGAAATTGCATCACTATGTGACGGACGATCTTTACTTCGTGGGCGCGTACTACGAGATGGGCGAACTCGCGCATCTGATTCATCGTATTCGCGTGGACTCATAATAGAAGAGAGCTCCACAGCCCCGGGAAATCTGGAAGTGTTTTACGGGTAGTAGCAATATTTTCGACTTCAATTCCTTCAATTACTAGCCCTAATACCGCGCCAGCTGTAGCTAATCGGTGATCGTCATAGGTATGAAAAACCCCTGCATGTAAAGGTGCCGGTGTTATATGTAAAACGGTCTCTTCTTCTGTGACCGTGCCACCTAATGCATTTATCTCACGGGTTAACGCAGCTAATCGATCTGTTTCGTGTTTGCGCAAGTGACCAATTCCGCGCAAATGTGAGGGTGTATCGGCAAGTGCGGCCAAAGCTGCAATAGAGGGGGTTAATTCACCAACATCATGCAGATCAACATCTATGCCATGAATTTTCCCCGTACCAATAATTGTTAGACCATTGTCTCCAAAAGAAAATTGTGCGCCCATATCAGAAAGGATTGTTCGTAACTGATCACCTGGTTGGGTAGTTTTCTTCGGCCAATCAGCAATTGCTACTTGCCCACCACACACCATTGCAATTGAAAGAAAGGGTGCAGCATTAGAAAGATCTGGCTCAATGACTAAGTTCAAGCCATGCAAATCACTAGGTTTCACACTCCACGTTTGTGCAGCTGAATCAACCTCGACCGTTGCTCCAAATTGGCGCAGCATTTCAACTGTCATTTCAATATGTGGCATTGATGGCAGCAATCCGCCTTGGTGCTTAATAATTATTCCATTAGTAAAACTTGGTGCTACTAAAAGCAGTGCTGAGAGAAACTGACTTGATTCGCTGGCGTCAATTATTAATTCTCCACCATTAATTTTTCCAGAGCCATTTAATTTCAGTGGCAAGCTATAGCGATCCTCATGATCGATTGACACGCCAAGCTCTTCAAGTGCCTTGATTACCGGCCCCAATGGACGTTCGTAAGAACGCGGATCACCATCAAAAATTACTTCGCCAGTTGCAAGGGCTGCTAGTGGTGGTAAAAATCGCATTACAGTTCCGGCATTTCCAACATCAATACGCACTCCGCCACGCATTGCTGCTGGTGTAACAAGCCATTGCAACTCTTCGGTTCCATCAACGACGGTTGTTGTCTCTACAATCCCAATCCCAAGTGCTTTCAAGCCAGCAACCATTAACTCGCTATCGCGTGAAACAAGCGGGCGGCGCAATATTGAAGGGCTCTTTGCTTGAGCAGCCAAAATCAAAGCGCGATTAGTAACTGATTTAGATCCAGGAATAACAACGCTGATATCAACTGGTGTTACGCCGCGATAAATCGCTGGCCAGTGAGCGTCGTTTGTCATCGCCTTATTCTAACCTGTGCCGATACCTGCGATACCCTTGAATTATGTGTGGTCGTTATGCGCAAACAGCCGATATGCGCGAACTCATGGAGCAGTTCGGGGTTACCGGCACATCGCCACAAAGCGCGCTGCCACTCAATTGGAATATCGCTCCAACAAATCCGATTTACATAGTTCGTGCCAATGACCGTTCTGGTAATGACATCAAAAAGGAACGAGCATTGACGACAGTGTCATGGGGATTAATTGGTCCGTGGTTAACAGATCTACACGAAGCACGTGCTTCGCAATCCAGAGCAATCAACGCTCGTCGCGAATCGATTCATGAAAAGCCAACATTTAGAAATGCATTCAGATCTACTCGATGTTTAATTCCAGCATCTGGGTATTACGAATGGGCAACG
>Ga0136641_1000338_pt1 | contig 20221 bp, 19 predicted proteins | sample EliLak1302023Y_FD_115312 | JGI IMG/M metagenome (GOLD analysis project Ga0136641, IMG submission 115312) | Freshwater microbial communities from Elizabeth Lake, Yosemite National Park, California, USA - 13020-23Y | ecosystem: Environmental > Aquatic > Freshwater > Lake ...
CGCTAGTGTTCGCCCGTGCCTAAGTCGTCTGATGGAGTCCTCGATCCGGCAGGTCGTATCGACGAACTGCGCGAAATCATTCGCCACCACAGCCGGCTTTATTACGAGCAAGATTCCCCAGAAATTCCTGACGCAGATTTCGATGCGCTACTTCGCGAACTCGAGATCCTCGAAGAGCAACACCCAGATCTGATTACTCCCGATTCCCCGACACAGTCGGTTGGGGGGTCGGCGACGATCACGTTCTCGTCGGTTGAACATCGTGTGCCGATGATGAGTCTCGACAACGCATTCTCACCCGAAGAAGTCGCAGCGTGGGGTGGCCGATTGCAGCGTCGCATCGACGAACTTGGAGCTTCAGCCGAGTCTGTTGGGCTCGTTGCTGAACTGAAGATTGATGGCCTTGCGGTTTCGATCCGTTACGAAAACGGTGTGCTCGTTCAAGCCGCGACTCGAGGCGACGGCCGCTTTGGTGAAGACGTCACTGCGAATGTGAAGACGATCGCCGGTATTCCGCATCGACTTCCAAAGGGAAGTCCCGAAGTGCTCGAAGTTCGTGGCGAGGTCTACATGTCGATCTCTGCGTTTGACGAACTGAATGCTGCGCAACTTGAGGCGGGGGAGAAGACCTATGTCAATCCTCGAAATACCGCCGCTGGTTCACTTCGTCAGAAAGATGCAGCGGTAACTGCGACTCGCAACCTCTCGTTCTGGAGTTATCAGCTTGGCGAAGTTGTTGGCGGACCGGAACTCACTGAACATCATCAGATTTTTGAATTTCTCGGAGGGTTGGGCTTCCCCGTTAATCCTGAGGTGAAGGTGTTGCGCGGACTCAACGATGTTGAACCGCATCTCTTGCAGTGGCAGAAGCGTCGCCACGACCTCGATTACGAAATCGATGGTGTGGTGATCAAGGTCGACGACCTCTCACTTCAGCGCGAACTTGGTTTCACGTCTCGCGCTCCGCGTTGGGCAATCGCCTACAAGTTCCCGCCCGAAGAGCGGACCACGAAGCTCATCGATATTCAGGTTTCAATTGGCCGCACTGGGCGGGCGACGCCCTTCGCGCAACTCGAGCCTGTTTTTGTGGGTGGATCGACTGTCGAGTTCGCCACGCTTCATAACCAAGACCAAGTTGCAGCCAAGGATGTTCGGCCTGGCGACACCGTCATTGTTCGCAAAGCCGGCGATGTCATCCCTGAGGTTGTCGGTCCGGTGCTCAGCGAGCGGCCGAAGGGTTTGCGTAAATGGAAGTTCCCCACGAACTGTCCTGTTTGTGGACACGTACTCGTTCGTCCTGAAGACGAGGCGGTGCATCGGTGCCTGAACCTTTCGTGTCCAGCTCGTGTTGCGGGAGCAATCGAACACTTTGCATCTCGCGGCGCAATGGACATCGAAGGACTTGGCGAACAACGCGTGCAGTTGTTCTGCGAGCTTGGCCTTTTGTCTGATGTTGCAGACATCTACGCGCTTGACCCTGAACGATTGAAGGGGCTCGACAAGTTCGCCGATGTTTCCGTTCAGAAACTCCTCGACGCGATCGAAGGCTCGAAGGCCAAGCCGTTAGCCAACCTGCTCGTTGGTCTCAACATCCGTCACCTTGGTGGTGCGGGCTCGGTTGCACTCGCCGAATATTTCGGGCATCTCGATCGCATCGAATCGGCGTCGGAAGACGAAATCGCAGGAGTCGAAGGACTTGGTTCGATCATCGCTGGGTCGGTCCACCAGTGGTTTGCTGACGCGACAAACCGGGGTGTGATCGAAAAACTTCGTGCCGCAGGCGTGAACCTGCAGGGCCCTGAAGCCTCGGACCTTCCGCAGACGCTTGAAGGTTTGATTGTGGTCGTGACAGGAACTCTCGATGGCTTCACTCGTGACGAAGCGGAAGCAGCGATCAAAGGACGTGGCGGAAAATCTCCAGGGAGTGTCTCGAAGAAGACAACTGCAGTAGTCGTCGGTGTTGGTCCAGGAGCTTCGAAAGTCGCGAAGGCCGAGGAACTCGGCGTACCGGTTCTCGACGAGGCGGGTTTCCTCGAACTGCTCGAAACCGGTACCTTGCCGTCCTAAGTTCGAACTCAGGGGGATTCATGACAATCGAAGCAGTGGTGTTTGATTTCGGTGGCGTGTTCACCTCTTCGCCGTTCAGCGGACTTCACGCTTGGCACGAAGAACGTGGTCTTGATCCGGAACTTGGCCTTCTCGCAGTGTTTGGTCCCTACGATCAGGACACCGATCACCCGTGGCATCAACTTGAGCGCGGCGAGATTGCTCTCGAAACTGCCGCTGAACAAATCAAAGCCGTAGGCGCCGAGATGGGTCTCGATATCGATCTCAAGGAAATGTTCGGAGCGCTCGGTGGCGAATCTGGCGCCCGTAGCGATGTTGTCGAAAAGGGATTGGCACTTCGAGCGAGCGGTTATCGCACTGCGCTAATCACGAACAACATCAAAGAATTCTCCGACGGTTGGCGCGCCATGATCCCGGTCGATGAACTGTTCGAGGTCATTGTCGATTCATCGGCGGTAGGTATTCGTAAGCCAGACCTGCGCATCTATGAGATGACGCTCGAACAACTTGACGTCGCTCCCGAAAACGCCGTATTCCTTGACGATGCACCGGGCAACATTGTTGCGGCACGTGCTGCAGGCATGCATGCGATTCTGGTCGAGGACGATCACACGAGTGCGTTCGCCGAACTTGATCGGCTCCTTGCCGAAGGTTGACATCACAGTGGGCGCGAGCGAATGCGCTCCGCGATCGACAAGGTCATTAGATGACGGTGAAGCACCAACTTCTGCTTGAACTCACCGATGGCCCGAATGCGGTTTGCCAATAGGTAGCGATCATGCAGTTCTGGCCAGCGGGGAGCGTGTCGTAGACCTTGCCCGGTCCTGCTTTGAACGTGACCTGATTGGTTTGTGGAACGACGTAGGTCTGATCAAGCGGCAATGGAATTCCGTTAAGTGAGAGCGACGCTTCATACCCAGGTGCCATGTCGATTCCGATGATGTCCTGCTGAAGAATCTTTGCGCCGGGTGTGGGGATGAGGCGTTGGATGCGTCCGCCGTCGAGTTCGGTGGTGTCGGAGGTTCCGAGTTGGGCAACCATGACAATGCATACAGCGGCAATTATGAGCAGTGCGGCGTAGGCGAGAAAGCGAGGCTTGAAGCGACGGTTTGGCGTTGCCGCGAGATTGGCGGAGTTGGCAGTCGATTGTGTGGTGTCGTTCGCTGAGTCGGAAGTGGTCACCGAATGAGTCTGCCCGCTCATTCGTCGCGAGAGGGTCTCGGGTGCGACGATTTTCCGTCACGTCAATGGCGAGGGTGACCGAAATCAGTGAGACCGAGAACTAGCCTCGCTTCGTGTCCAACGCCCGTGCCGCCGACCGCATCGGTCAGGTGCTCGGGGGGCGCTACCGGCTGCTGGCCCCCATCGGCACCGGGGCCTCCGCGACTGTCTACCTGGCCGATGACGTGGTTCTTCGTCGTCGCGTCGCGGTCAAAGTTCTGCATGATGCGCTCGCTAGTGATGCATCGTTCCTCAAACGGTTCCAAGCCGAGGCGCGTTCAGCTGCGGCATTGAATCATCCGCACATCATGGCGGTGCACGACTGGGGGCAAGGCGAAGTTCCCTACTTGGTCACCGAATTGCTCGACGGCGGCTCATTGCGAGCGATGCTCGACGCCGGCAACCTCCTCGATCTGGCGCAAGCCCGAAACGTCGGTGTCGATACCGCGAGGGCATTGGATTACGCGCATCGTCGCGGGTTCGTGCATCGCGACATCAAACCAGCGAACCTTCTGTTCGACGATGAAGGAACGTTGCGTATCGCCGATTTCGGCCTTGCTCGTGCACTTGCCGAAGCGGCATGGACCGAACCAGCCGGTGCCGTGCTTGGTACTGCGCGCTACGCCTCGCCCGAACAAGCGCAAGGCGTCGTGCTTGATGGTCGCAGCGATGTCTACTCACTTGGGCTCGTGATTATCGAGTCGGTCACTGGGCACCTTCCGTTTACTGCCGACACAACGCTGGGCACGCTTATGGCCCGCGTCGATCGAAACGTTCCCGTCCCGGATGTACTCGGACCACTTGCGCCAGCCTTGCGTGCTGCGGGCGTTCCGAATCCAGCCGACCGACCCGACGCTGCTGAATTCACAACCATGCTCATGGCGGCTGGCGACATCGGTTCTGCAGCGCCGTTGCGTTTGGCGGGCACTGTCGCTCTGCAGCCCGACCAACTTGATCCGCGTGAACCGACAACGATCTACATGCCAGAGCAGATCGTTCTGGGCGAGACGACGACCGTTGCTGGCGGGCCAACGTTTGCCGATCCGACGATCGCAAACGAACTCTTCACTGCAGCACAGCCCATAACCCGCACGATCAATCGTCCTGAAAGTGCGGCGGTAGCGACTGCAGCGGGTTCGGGGGAAGGGCCTCGTCGTCGCCTACCTGCAAAAGCTGTTGCAGCGATCATCGCATTGCTCCTCGTGGCCGGAGGAGCAGCTGCGTTCTTTCTATTGCGTACCCCCAGCCACACACTTGCCGACTACACGTCAATGTCTGCATCGGTAGCGCGAGGCGAACTTGAATCAAAAGGGTTCAAGGTTGTCGATGACGGTACGTATTCCGAATCCGTCGCGATCGACACGGTGATCTCGCAAGATCCAATCGCGGGAACGTCTCTGGCAGAAGGAAAGACCGTCACTCTCAAAGTGTCGTTGGGGCCACCCCCTGTTCCGGTCCCAACAGATCTACCCGGGAAGACGATTGACCAAGCGTCGGCGGCCCTCACCGCTGCGAGTCTCAAACTTGGCGTCGTCACCGATGCACTCGACGAAACCGTGGCGAAGGGGATCGTGCTTTCGCTTGCCGATGGCGTCACTCCTCAGATGCCGAAGGGTTCGGCAATCGGGCTTGTTGTAAGTGCTGGTCCGAAACCGCGGACAATTCCCGATATTGCAGGAAAGCCGATCGCCGAGGTTGCGCCACAACTCGAAGCCCTCGGTCTCAAAGTCACTCGGGTCGACGAGTATTCCGACACCGTGGCCGAGAACCTCGTGATCTCGTCATCTCCGGCAGCTGGCCAAACCGCGGCAAAGGGGAGCGCGGTCACCGTCACCGTGTCGAAAGGCAAGAAGCCGGTCACGATCCCCGCTTCGATCGTGGGTAAATCGATTGCCGATGCCAGTGCGCAACTCACGGCGTTGGGACTCACGGTGAGCGGTGTCGCGGGCAACCCGACCAGGACAGTTACGGGTTCGACACCTGCAGTCGGAACGCAGGCCAAAGCAGGATCAGCGGTCACGCTTGTGACCTCGCCGTAATCGGCACTTCGTCGCGTCGCCGATACGATCGCCACTCGTGACGACCACCGATCATCCTGATGGTCCCCCAGGGGACGGCAGTCTCGGTGGCGAAGACGTTGACGAACTCGAACTCGGCATAGAGCCTCCCGGTGGTGACGAGGTTGCAATGCTTCCGTGGAGCCTCATGCTTCAACGGCGAGTTGCCAACAGGGTCGAACGCAGCCCTCGCAAAGCTTGGATCATCCTTGCGGCGTCGTTGCTTGGTGTCTTCACCGCGAGTTTTACGATCACCGTTCTTACCGTTTCATTGGCGGATATCGCTCATGACCTCGGCTCGACGAAGAGCATCCTGACTTGGGCGATAACTGGACCGAGTCTGGCAATGGCCATCCTTGGACCAATCGGCGGAAAGATGTCGGACCGCTACGGAGCGCGACGCATCTATCTCATCAGCATCATCGGTGTTGCGGTGTTCTCTGCTGCGGCAATTGTGGCGTGGAACGCGCCTTCGCTTATTGCTGCTCGATTCATTGGCGCGTCGCTCGGTGCGGCGGCGGGACCTGCCGCACTCTCGATGATCAATCGAAGTTTTCCGCCCGAACGTCGGGCTCAAGCACTTGGGTATTGGTCACTTGTCGGTGCGGGTGCGCCAGTTATTGGTGTGGTCGTTGGCGGTCCACTAGTTGATTCTTTTGGTTGGAGATGGATCTTTATTTTGCAAACACCGATTGCTGTCGCCGCAGTTGTGATCGGTTTCCTCGTGCTTCCACAATCTGGTCGCGGCGATCGTCATCCGTTCGATATTGCCGGTTCGGTCTTGCTGGCCTTTGGTGTTGGCTCGGTGCTCGTTGCTCTCAACCGCGGACCAGAAATGGGCTGGACACACCCAATTGTTCTTGCAGGGTTTATCGGGGGGCCGTTGCTGTTGGTGTGGTTCGCACGTGTTGAAAGCCGCATCGAGCATCCGCTTTTGCCGATGCGTTACTTCCGTCGGCGAAATTTCACTTTCCCGATGATCAATCAGTTCTTCGCGAATTTCACCTACATGGGCGGTTTCATCCTCACGCCGCTTTTGCTGCACGATGTTCTCGGTTACAGCACAACGAAAACCGGATTGGTCTCTATTGCACGACCGATCGCGTTCTCGATTGTGGGACCGATCGCTGGTTATCTCGTCATTAAATACGGAGAGCGAACGATCGGCATGTTCGGATCAATCGTCCTTTTCGGATCAATGATGACCTTGGCAATGGTCACCGCAAGCACCGGCATGTGGTGGATTGAAGGTGCACTCGTGCTCTCCGGAATCGGAATGGGAGCGTGCGCGCCAGCAATGATCGCCAGCATTGCGAACTCCGTTGATAAGCGAGACCTCGGAGTTGCCAGCGCAGCGTCTCAAACCGTCAGTCAGATCGGTGTTGTGGCCGGAATGCAGCTTCTTCTCACAACGCAAACGATCAGCGCTTCGAACGGCAGCGGTGTGTCTTCCTATGGGGCGGCCTATCACCTTGGCGCTGTCGCTGCGGTGATTGCACTCATCGCAGCGTTCTTTGTGCGCCGCACGCGACATGACGAACAGTTTTCGACAGACTCGTTGGCAGCAGCCTGAACGAACGGAATTCGATCAGTCGGCAGTGATGTCGCGTAGGGCATCGGCGAGGGCCTGAGCGTTCTCGTCAGGTGCGGCGGCCGAGGCCTGCATCGCCAGCATCTTTGTGAGATCGCCGTCGACCTTGATGCGTCCGCCCATAAACGCCTGCATTGCGGCGGCGGCGTCTTGATCGATGAAGATCGCCCGTGCCGTTGCGTAGTCGACGGTCACGGTGAGGTCGGGGCCTTCAAGGTGACCATCTTCGATAACGACTTCGCCGTTGGTGGTATCGACATGGCCTTGTACATCGGCATCGAAGGGGGTGTCGGTGACGACGAGGTTCATGCGGACAGCCACTGGGGGAGCGGTGTCAGGAAGCGGCATGGATTCCCGCAGCGCTCGTGCGGCATTCATCCAGTCGGGGCTCAGGAATGGATAGGCGGTGGCCACAGGTCCTCCACAGAATCGGCGTGAAGCGTTGACCCTACCCACGTCGGGAGGGGTTGGTCCGGTCGGCATCTACGATGCACACCCATGTCCGCACGTCTCACCCGCGACAACGTCGCCAAAGTTGCCGATCTCGCTCGGCTCAACCTCTCCGAAGCCGAACTTGAGCGCTACACCGAGCAACTCGGCGCCGTGCTCGATCACGCTGAAGACGTCGCGTCGCTCGACCTCGATGGCGTTCCGCCAACCGCCCACCCGTTGCCACTGGTGAACGTTCTGCGCGACGACTTCGTCGTCAAAGGCGTCGATCGTGACGAGGTGCTTTCGCAGGCTCCCTCAGTTGAAGACCGTCGCTTCCGTGTGCCCGCCATTCTTGGTGAGGAGCCCTGAGATGAGCACCATTCCTTCCACCGCTCTCGAGATCGTTGCCGCTGTCCGATCTGGCCAATTGTCGGCTCGTGAAGTTCTCGAGGATCATCTTTCGCGTATCGATGCACAAGACGGCGAAATCAACGCTTTCAATCTCGTGATGACCGAAGAAGCCCGTGCGGCTGCGGCTGCAGTCGATGCACGTGTAGCTGCCGGAGAAGATCCTGGCCCCCTCGCCGGCGTTCCCCTCGCGCTGAAAGACAATCTGTGCACTCGAGGAATTCCCACCACCTGTTCGAGTCGAATCCTTGAAGGATGGCGGCCGCCCTACGACGCAACGGTCGTGCAGCGTGTGAACGCAGCCGGCGCAGTTTCGATCGGCAAGACCAACCTTGACGAGTTCGCCATGGGTTCGTCGACAGAAAACTCGGCGTTCGGACCAACGCGCAATCCGCGTGACACCGGCCGCGTGCCTGGTGGTTCCTCGGGTGGTTCGGCCGCAGCTGTTGCTGCGGGCTTCGCTCCGATTTCTCTTGGTTCCGACACTGGTGGTTCCATTCGCCAGCCCGCTGCCCTCTGCGGTGTTGTTGGCGTCAAGCCCACGTACGGAATGGTGAGTCGTTACGGGCTCATTGCATTCGCATCCTCGCTCGACCAGATCGGGCCCTTCTCCACGACCGTTGCTGATTCTGCGTTGTTGCTCGAAGCAATCGCCGGGTACGACGGTCGTGATTCGACATCAATCGATGCGCCGGCGCCTTCATTGCTTGAATCTCTCGGCCAAGGCGTCGACGGACTCCGCGTCGGACTCGTTACCGAACTCATGGGCCAAGGTATTGCTCCTGATGTTGCCGCTCGTGTTCGTCAGGCCGCCGATGCACTGACTGCTGCAGGCGCGCAGGTTGGTGAAGTGTCAGTACCCGCCGCCGCGTACGGATTGTCGGCGTATTACCTCATTGCTCCGGCGGAAGCATCAAGCAACCTCGCTCGTTACGACGGTGTTCGATACGGCATGCGGGTCGATGCGCCAACTACTGCCGAGATGAATGCAGCGACTCGAACCGCCGGCTTCGGCGAAGAGGTCAAGCGCCGCATCATGCTTGGTACCTATGCCCTCTCAGCGGGCTACTACGACGCGTATTACGGCAAGGCCCTCAAGGTTCGCACGCTCATCGTGCGTGATTTCGAAAAGGCATATGCCGATTTCGATCTGCTTCTCACGCCGACCTCACCCACGACGGCGTTCAAGTTCGGCGACAAAACTGCCGATCCATTGTCGATGTATCTCAACGACATCTGCACAATCCCCACGAACTTGGCTGGTCATCCGGCAATGAGTGTTCCCTTTGGCGGTGGCTCCGACGGTATGCCTGTCGGTGTGCAGTTGCTTGCGCCGGCGCTGGGCGAGTCGACAATGTTCCGTGCCGCCGCTGTTCTTGAAGCGGCTGCCCCTGCTCTCGACGAGGTGTGGTCATGACGCTCACGCACGAACCAATCGAAGGCGAGCATTTCGTCGTCGTTAGCGAGACGACCGGCGCTTCGTGGGAGATCGTTGTTGGTCTCGAGGTCCACTGCGAACTTGCGACGGTCACCAAGTTGTTCTGTGGATGTCCGAATATGTTCGGCGACGAACCCAACACCAACGTGTGTCCCGTATGTCTCGGACTCCCGGGTTCGTTGCCTGTGCTCAACCACAACGTCGTCGAGTTGGCGATGCGTCTCGGTCGCGCACTTCATTGCTCGGTTGAGCCATCGGTATTTGCTCGCAAGAACTACTTCTACCCAGACATGCCGAAGGATTATCAGGTCACTCAGTTCGATCGGCCAATCAATGCCGACGGTTGGCTCGATCTTCCCGATGGCACTCGTGTCGGAATCGAGCGTGCTCATATCGAAGAAGACACCGGCAAGAACACCCACGCAGGTGGAAGCGGTCGTATTCACGGCGCTGACTATTCGCTCGTGGACTACAACCGCGCTGGAGTTCCGTTGGTCGAAATTGTTGGGCGCCCGCATATCCGGCACCCCGAACAAGCCAAGACCTACATCGACGAACTGCGCGCCATTCTTCTCACCACCGGTGCATCCGACGCCAAGATGGAAGAAGGGTCGCTTCGAGTCGACGCCAACGTTTCTGTTCGACTCGTTGGAGACAATGAACTCGGCACGCGTTGCGAGGTCAAGAATCTGAACTCCCTTCGTTCTCTCGGCCGCGCTATCGAATACGAGGCACGACGTCAGGTCGACCTTCTCGAAACTGGCGAGCGCATTAAACAAGAAACGCGCCATTGGGACGAAGGCGCAGGTCGCACTCGCGCCGGTCGTTCCAAGGAAGAGGCAGAGGACTACCGCTACTTCCAAGAACCCGATCTTGTTCCCCTTGCGCCCAGCGCTGAATGGATTGCCGCGATCGATGCGGCAATGCCGCCGCTTCCTGCAGCACGTCGCGATGCGCTAGCTCTGGCTGCAGGCGTCGCAGTGACGGAAACAAGCGTCGTCATCGCAGTGCAACGTGATCTCGATCAACTCGCCCTCGCAACGATTGCTGCGGGTGGTGACGGTAAGCGTGTACTCACACATGTTGAGCACAACTTGTCAGGTGATGGCGCTGTTGATCTCAACCCCGCAACCTTTGCGCAACTCGTCACTCTTGAACTTGGTGGACAGCTCACCGCAACCCAGGCGAAGACCGTTCTGGCCGAGATGGTCATCTCGGGTCGTGCCCCAGATGTCATTGCGGCGGAACTTGGTTTCGAAGCTATGGATTCCTCAGAACTCGAAGGCATCGTTGACGGATTAATCGCTGAGAGCCCCGAGGAATGGGCGGACTTCTGCACCGGTGACGAAAAGAAGCGCGGCAAACTTCAAGGCTTCTTTACCGGCAAGATCATGAAAGCCACCAAAGGTCAGGCCGACGGAAAAGCCGTTGCCGCGATTCTCGAGTCGCGCAGGGCTGAAAGTCTCTGATTTTCCCCTTTCCTCCAAATCGTTCCGTACGCTGAGGGTGTCTCTAACCCCCCTGGAGGAAACGACATGCGGACATCGAAGAAGGGTGCGGCGTTTGCTGCGCTGTTGATGGCAACACTCGTGCTTGTGGGCGCCGCGTGTGGTGGCTCGTCCGAAAAGGGCAGTTCAACAACGGGTGGGTCTGACTCATCAGCAACAACGTCCGCGTCAAGTGGCGGCGACGCGAGTAGCTGCGCCGATCTTTTCAACAAGACGCAGGAACTCTCCTCAAGCCTGGAATCGTCAATGACGACGGCCTCGGGAAGTTCGTCAGTCGATCTTAGTTCGATTGTGACGACGCTTGATTCGTTTACCTCAAGTGTCCCGACCGAAATACGCAACGACTGGACAATAATTGTCGCTGGCATCACGACCTATGCCAACTCTGTGAAAGGTATCGATACGTCGAACATCACTGATCCGGCAACGCAGCAGAAGCTGATGGATGCTTCAGCGGCGATGGACGATGCGAAGTTCCTGCAAGCCACGAACAACATCGATGCGTGGACGGCAAAGAACTGCCCGAGTTACGCGAGCAAGTAACCGACGGCTCAGTCGACGAGCGGAACGCCGTTGGCGTCGGTGAGGTAGTTCTCGTTCTTCGTGAGAATGAGGATTCCCTCGACCAGGCCCCAGAGCGAAGCGATGCCACAGGTGAAGATTGTGAGCACAAGCTGCAGGATCGCCTTGTTGGTGTACCCCAGGTAGAAGTTGTGGGCTCCGAAGCCTCCGAGAAGGATCCCGAGGAGCCCGGCGGCCACACGGGATTTGGGCTGGTAGCCAGCCGGAGCGGTGGAAACCGCCGGTGCGGCGTAGTCGCCCCACTGGGTTCCGTCCCACCAGCGCTGCTGGCCACTGCCATCGTCATACCAACCTGCGGGCTGATTCTCTTGTGTCGTCATGGGTTGACCGTAACGACCTACCGCTGCGATTGATAGGGGAAAAGCTCCGAGTTGCCGTTGGGGGCTCCGGGCGGCAAGACTTAGAAACCTGTGAGCACGACGGTCCTTACCTCGCTCGTAGTACTCCGCTAGCACACGCCGGCTTCGTCCGTCGCGTGTGCGCCCCCGGCCTCCCACTCGGGAGGCCGTTTACGTTCCGCCCGTTCGAACCGGCCCGATCCCGCTGATGCCTAGGCATCGGGGAGGACAACCATGAAAACCAACGGTGGTGCCGCACTCATCAAGGCTCTCGAACTCGAGGGCGTCGATGTGATCTTTGGTCTGCCCGGTGGCGCAATCCTGCCGGTCTACGACCCGATCATCGACTCGCCAATTCGCCACATTCTCGTTCGTCACGAACAGGGTGCAGGCCACATGGCCGAGGGCTATGCGCACGCTACGGGGCGTCCCGGCGTCGCAATGGTCACGAGTGGTCCGGCGGCGACCAACATCATTACGCCGCTCGCCGATGCCTACATGGACTCTGTGCCGATGGTTGTCATCACTGGTCAGGTCGGTACTGCAGGTATTGGTACCGACGCGTTTCAGGAAGTCGACACCGTCGGCATCACCCGTTCGGTCACCAAGCACAACGAACTTGTCACGAACGCTGCTGACATTCCGCGCATCGTTCGCGAGGCATTCCACATCGCGACGACTGGTCGTCCCGGCCCCGTGCTTATCGACATTCCGAAAGACCTTGTCGATCCCACCAACCCGAACTCGGCGCTTGATTGGTACTGGCCCGATTCCGTCGACCTCGCCGGTTACAAACCGCGTCTCGACGGTGACCCGGCGCTCATCAAGGATGCTGCGCAACTGATCATTGCTGCAGAACGTCCCGTCATCTACGCCGGTGGCGGCATCCTCAAGGCGCGAGCAGCCGAATCCCTGCTTGCGCTTGCCGAGCTGCTCGACATCCCCGTCGTCACCACGCTCATGGCTCGCGGCGCGGTTCCCGACGATCACCCGTTGTGTCTCGGTATGCCGGGAATGCACGGCAACTACACCGCTGTCACCGCGATGCAGGAATCCGATCTGCTTATTGCGCTTGGTTCACGTTTCGACGACCGAGTCACCGGCAAGCTCGACGCATTCGCTGCGAACGCCAAGATCATTCACGTCGACATCGATCCTGCCGAACTCGGCAAGGTCCGCCGACCAGACGTCGGCATCACCGGTGATTGTCGTTTGGTCATCAACGAACTGATCACGGCCCTCAAGCAGATCGGTGCGCCAGAGGTTCAGCCTGATCGTTCTTCATGGAAGTCCACCATCAGCGGATGGCAAGAGAAGTACCCGCTGTCGTACGTGCAATCAGAACCGGGCGATTTGTTGAAGCCGCAGTACGTGCTTGAACAACTTCGTGACAACACTCCCGACGACTGCATCGTTGCATCGGGTGTTGGCCAGCATCAGATGTGGACGGCGCAGTACTGGAAGTTCAACCATCCCTATACCTGGATTAACTCTGGTGGCCTCGGAACAATGGGCTTCGCTGTTCCGGCCGCAATCGGCGCAAAGGTCGGCCGTCCCGACCGCATGGTGTGGGCCGTCGATGGCGATGGCTGTTTCCAGATGACTGCGCAGGAACTAGTTACCGCTGCGGCGGAACGCATCCCCGTCAAGATCGCGATTCTTAACAACGCGTATCTCGGGATGGTTCGTCAGTGGCAGGAGATGTTCTACGAAGAGCGTTACAGCGAGGTCTACCTCTCACCAGACCTCCCCGATTACAAGATGTGGGCCGAAGCCATGGGTTGCGTCGGCATGCGCGTCGAAGCTCCTGAAGATGTTCTTCCCGCGATTCAGCGTGCGAACGAAGTTGACGATCGTCCCGTCGTCATCGATTTCCGCACCGATGCGAGCGAGAAGGTCTTTCCGATGGTTCCTGCCGGCAAGTCCAACTCCGACATCGTTGTCGGACCGGAGGATGTCCGATGAGTCCAGCGACGCGTCATCACATTCTTTCTGTGCTTGTCGAAAACAAGCCCGGTGTTCTGGCCCGCGTCTCGGGTTTGTTCGCTCGTCGTGGTTTCAACATCTTTTCGCTGGCTGTTGCGCCGACCGACGACCCCACCCGCAGTCGCATCACGATCGTTGTCGATGTTGAATCGGCTCCGCTCGAACAGATCACCAAGCAGCTCGACAAGCTCATCAATGTTCTGCAGATCGACGAACTTGCTCCCATCGACGCGGTGGAACGCGAACTCATGATTGTCACGGTGACGGTTTCGGCCGACTCGAAGCCCGAACTGCTTTCCCTCACCGAGGAATACAGCGGTGTGGTTCTCGACGAAGCCGGTGATCGCATCACCGTCTCTCTGGGTGGAACCCCCGAGGCGCTCGATGTCTTCACTGCTCGCATGGGCGCAGCAGTGGTGGGTTATCAGCGCACCGGCCGCATCGCCCTTCCTCGCATCGTCTGATCCCTAGTCAGTTCCGGGGTTCTGGCGCCTTTTCGTCCTGAGCCCCTTTCGTCGTAATCTCTCCAATCCGCCCTGCGGGGCGATCCAATCCCGAAACAGGAGTTCCCGTGGCCACCGTCTATTACGAAGCCGACGCCGATCGTTCATTCATCGCCGACCGTAAGGTCGCCGTCATTGGTTACGGCTCGCAGGGCCATGCCCATGCGCTCAATCTCAAAGAGTCGGGCATCAACGTCGTCGTTGGTCTGCGCGACGGATCCTCCTCGAAGGCCAAGGCCGAATCCGAGGGCCTCACGGTCATGTCGATCGCCGATGCCACCAAGTGGGCCGACATCATCATGATCCTTCTTCCTGACACCGAACAGAAGTCGGTGTACGACGCAGAGATCGCCCCGAACCTTTCTGAAGGCGACGCGCTGTTCTTCGCTCACGGATTCAACATTCGTTTCAACCGCATCGTTCCGCCGGCTGGCGTCGACGTTGTCATGGCCGCCCCCAAGGGCCCCGGCCATCTCGTGCGTCGCACCTACACCGAGGGCGGCGGCGTTCCTTGCCTCATCGCTGTCGAGCAGGACGCGACCGGTAACGCTCGCAACGTTGCTCTTGCCTACGCCGATGCCATCGGTGGCACCCGCGCCGGTGTCATTGAAACCACCTTCACCGAAGAAACCGAAACCGATCTCTTTGGCGAGCAGGCTGTTCTTTGCGGCGGTGTTGCCGCACTTGTGCAGGCCGGATTCGAAACCCTCACCGAGGCTGGCTACCAGCCCGAAATGGCGTACTTCGAATGCCTTCACGAGGTGAAGCTCATCGTTGACCTCATGTACGAAGAGGGCATCAGCGGTATGCGCTACTCAATCTCCGACACCGCCGAGTACGGCGATGTCACCCGCGGCCCGCGCGTCATCACGCCGTCAACCAAGGTTGAGATGAAGAAGATCCTCGACGAAATCGTGTCTGGTCAGTTCGCTGAAGAGTGGATCGCCGAATCAGAGTCGGGACGCAAGAACTTCAACGCCCTGCGCTCTGCTGGTGCTGCGCACCCAATCGAAAAGACCGGCAAGGAACTGCGCGCCATGATGCCGTGGATCTCCGCCGGCCGTAAGAGCGTTGCCGAAACCTCAGGTGGCGCACAGGACTGACCCATTTGGGTTGACTCTCGCCGACATTGTTCGGCGGCGACGGATCGATACGACGCACCGTTTGGTGTGAAGTTCAGCGGGTGGAGTGCGCGAGGGGCCTTCGGGCCCCTCCGTCGCGTCCGGGGGGAACGTTGCGAAGACCTCAGATCCGGATGATGTCGAAGCCGAGCCCTTCGACGAAGTCACCGTCTTGAGTGATGACGGGAATGTTGTGAGCCATGGCTGTCGCAGCGATCCAGGAATCGTTCACGCTCATCTTCACATGTGCATCGCGAAGGGTGATGCGAAGCTGGGCCCACGCTTCCGCGACATTTTCGTCGATAGGGAGAGGATTGAGTTCAGATGCGTCAAGGAATGTTGAGAGCCGAGACGCGCGGGTCGTTGCATCGCGAGCTGCGAGGATCCCGAGTCGCAATTCGCCAATGGTGATGATGCTGACCGAACCATCGGCGGGAGAACGGTTGGTGTCGAGAGGTCGCCCTGTCTCGAGTGCAATGAATATCGATGTATCCAATAGTCCCCGAATTGCATGCATTTCAGTCGAACTCGTTGTTGTCGATGTACTCGTCGAACTCGCGGAGTTCATCACGGAGGCCTGGGTCAGCTTGGCGAAGATTCTTGAGGAACTTCTCGGTGTTGACCCAACGTGGTTTGGTGCTGATTGGCTCGATGCGGGCAACGGGGCGCCCGTCGAGGGTGACGATGACGGTGTCGCCTTCGATGACGCGGTCGAGCACCGACCGGGTTTCGTTACGAAGTTCACGTGCGCCAACGGTGGGCGGGTCAGAGGTCAGGGCCATCCCACAATTGTAGCACATGTGAGACAAAGTGCGATAGAGGTCGGGAGATCCCGTTTCCGCCGCTAACCACAGTCCAGATCTAATTGTTGAGTTGATTGGTCGGGATTAGGCCTCTATGGTTTCGCTCCTGTCCGACCGGGACGTGCCGGTCGATTGATGAGGAGTGATCATGAGCGACAACTGGGGTTTCGATACCCGTCAGATCCATGCAGGCCAGGAGCCCGACCCGACTACCGGTGCGCGCGCTGTCCCGATCTACCAAACGACCTCGTATCAATTCCGCGACTCGGCCCACGCTGCCAACCTCTTCGCTCTTGCCGAAATGGGCAACATCTACACGCGCCTCATGAACCCCACCACTGGTGTGTTCGAAGCGCGGATGTCCTCGCTTGAGGGTGGCACTGCTACTGCTGTCGGCATTCCCGGTGCGCTTGCAACTGCATCAGGTCAGGCTGCCGAGACCATGGCGATCATGAACCTCGCCGAAGCAGGAAGCCACATCGTTGCTTCAGCGGCGTTGTACGGCGGCACCTACACGCTTCTCGGAAGCACACTTCCTCGCTACGGCATCGAAGTCACCTTCATCGACGACCCCGACGACCTCGATGCATGGCGAAATGCCGTAAAGCCGAATACCAAGGCGTTTTACGGCGAGACCATTGGTAATCCTCGTAACGACGTTCTCGACATCGAGGGTGTGGCGAAGGTTGCGCACGAAGCCGGCGTTCCGCTCATCGTGGACAACACCGTCGCATCGCCGTGGCTCATCCGTCCGCTTGAGCTCGGTGCCGACATTGTCGTCGAATCCGCTACCAAGTTCATTGGTGGACACGGCACCTCAATCGGTGGCGTGATCATCGATGGCGGTTCGTTCGACTTCGGAGCAAACGACAAGTTCCCGATGTTCACCGAACCAGATTCGAGCTACCACGGTCTGCAGTACTGGCCCGCTCTTGGCGCCGGCGCCTACATCATCAAGGCCCGTGTGCATCTTCTTCGTGACATGGGTGCGGCCATTTCGCCGTTCAACTCCTGGACGATGTTGCAGGGTCTTGAAACTCTCAGCCTCCGCATGGAACGTCACAACGCGAACGCCATCAAGGTGGCAGAGTTCCTCGCCGGTCATTCGCAGGTCGAATCCGTGCAGCACTGCAGCCTCACGTCCTCGCCTTGGCATGAGCGTGCAAAGAAGTACAGCGGTGGCAAGGGCTATGGCTCCGTGCCAGCATTCGTCATCAAGGGCGGGAAGGAAGCCGGTCAGAAGTTCGTCGAAGGACTCGAACTCCACAGCCATGTCGCAAACATTGGTGACGTGCGAAGCCTTGCCATTCACCCGGCATCGACGACCCACTCGCAGCTCACCGAAGAAGAGCAGAGCACCACTGGTGTGTACTCCGGTCTCATCCGCCTTTCGGTTGGCATCGAAGCCATTGAAGACATCATCACCGACCTTGAGAAGGGCTTCGCCGCAGCGAAGTGATCTCAACACAACAACAGTCGTAGCGAGAGACCCGGTCGGTGACCGGGTCTCTTCGCGTTCCGGACCGGCTACGTTCGGTGCCTGATCGAGGGGGAATTATGCAAGCAACATTTGATTTCAGCGGAAAGGTCGTCATCGTCACTGGTTCGACCAAAGGTTTGGGTCGCGCGATGGTCGACGGATTCGCCGATGCCGGTGCGAAGGTCGTCGTGAGTAGTCGCAAGCAGGATCTTTGCGATCAGGTCGCGGCCGAACTCACCGAGCGCACAGACGCTGAAGTGTTGCCGCTTGCCTGTCACGTTGGCGACTGGGATGCGATTCCCGCATTTGTCGAAAAGGTTGTCGAACGATTTGGCCGCATTGATGTGTTGGTCAACAACGCTGGTATCAATCCCACCAGCGATTCGCTGATGGACACGAACATTGACTTGTGGCGCAAAGTCTTTTCAGTGAACCTCGAAGGTCCACTTCGAATGGCCACATGTGTTGCACCTCATATGCGTGACGTTGGCGGCGGATCAATCGTGAACATCGCAACTGTCGGCGCCTACAGCGGCGGTCCGGGAGTTGGTGCCTACGGTGCATCGAAAGCAGCGCTCATCAATATGGGACGCACGCTTTCGAAAGAACTCGCACCGTGGAACATCCGCGTGAACACGATCTGTCCGGGCCCGGTAAAGAGCGAACTCACCGAAGGCGCTGAACGCATGGCGCCAGGCTTTTACGATCGGGCTGCATCCGCGACCTCATTGAAGCGTGTTGCCGAAACCGCCGAAATCATTGGGCCGGTGCTGTATCTGGCCAGTGACCTTTCGTCGTTTGTCACTGGAGACGACATCGTCGTGGCCGGCGGTATGGCTCGTGGCTGAGGACATTGTCTTCAGCGGCGAGGTTGCTGTCATCACCGGTGCGGGCGGCGGCCTCGGTCGCGCCTATGCGCACATGCTGGGCGAGCGCGGGTGCCGAATTGTTGTGAACGATGTTGGTCGTCCGCACGGCGACAATGTTCCGGTTGCACAAGCGGTTGTTGATGAACTTCGTGCAGAAGGCATTGAGGCAGTCGCCGATGACCACAACGCAATCACCGAGGGTGTCGCCATCATCGAGACAGCGATCGAAGCATTTGGCGGCGTCGACATCGTCATTAATAACGCCGGCATCGGGGCAGGTTCACCGCTGGGTCCGAACTCGGCCGAAGAATGGCGAGAGACGATCGATGCGACGCTTCAGACCGCAATCGCCGTTACAGGTGCGGCGTGGCCGCACCTGATTGAGCGTGGCGGTGGTCGAATCGTGATGACAGGTTCACCGGCAATGTTCGGAGCCTCGACAACGATTCCGTATTCGGCCACGAAATCCTCGATGTACGGCTTCACTCGTTCGGTAGCTGCTGCGGGCCGTCGTCACGGAATTGCGGCAAACAACATCATGCCGTCGGCACTCACGCGTCTCACGAAGTCATTGCCGCCCGGACCGATGGCACAACTCTTCACCGATCACTATCCGCCCGAAGATGTCGCATCGTTCGTTACGTGGCTGTGCCATCGTTCCTGCACTGTTTCGGGCGAATCGTTCTCCGTTGGCGGCGGCCGCGCCGCTCGAGTGGTGTTGGCCGAAAACCCCGGAGTTCGAGTCGCCGATCACGCGCCCGAATCGTGGGCAGCACAGGTCGACGAACTTCTCTCGCTCGACGAGGTGGTCTTCCCGCTCTCGATGAACGACGAAGTCACGTGGCAGGCACACATGCTCGGCAAGTCAGTCCCCGACGAACTCGCCCCAGGTGGTCCGCTTGATTGGAATCGCAAACCCCGGCCGTAGCCGAGTGCTTGGTCAGATGTTTTCGACCACGTAATCGACGCACTTCGTGAGTGCTTCGATGTCTTCGGGGTCGATTGCCGGAAACATCGCCACACGGATCTGATTGCGACCGAGTTTGCGATAGCTATCGGTGTCGACGATTCCGTTGGCACGAAGAACCTTGTTGACATCGTCGGCCGAAACTGAATCGTCGAAATCGATTGTGGCAACGACATGGCTGCGCTCATCGGGATTCGCAACGAATGGCGAGGCGTACGACGACGCTTCGGCCCATGAGTACATGATCTCTGCAGAGCGATCGCATCGTGATGCAGCAAAGTGCAGGCCACCGTTTTCGTTCACCCATTCGACCTGCTGCACGGCGAGAAACACCGTGGCGAGAGCGGGCGTGTTGTAGGTCTGGTCTTTGCGCGAGTTGTCGAGCGCAACTGCGAGATTGAGCGACTCGGGGATCCAGCGATCAGACGCCGCAATGCGTTCGATGCGCTCAATGGCGGCAGGGGAGACTGCAGCCAGCCACAGGCCACCGTCGGAGGCGAAGCATTTCTGCGGGGCGAAGTAGTAGCAGTCGGTTTGTGCGGCATCGAAACGCAGACCACCAGCAGCAGAGGTGGCGTCGACCAGCACGAGGGCCTGATCGGCAGAGGTGCCGGCCGGGCGAACCAGCGGCATGGCCACGCCGGTGGAGGTCTCGTTGTGCGTCATCGCATAGACATCGACCGAAGCATCGGCGACATTCACCGGATGCGAACCGGGGTCGGTGCTGATGACCACCGGGTCATCGAGGAACGGGGCGGCTTTGGCGGCCTGGGCGAACTTGGAGGAGAACTCGCCGAAGGTGAGGTGCTGGCTGCGTTTCTCGATGAGGCCGAACGTGGCGATGTCCCAG